>Ga0080013_1004531_pt1 | contig 13617 bp, 23 predicted proteins | sample ETNvirenome_6_85_FD_69236 | JGI IMG/M metagenome (GOLD analysis project Ga0080013, IMG submission 69236) | Marine viral communities from the Pacific Ocean - ETNP_6_85 (SPADES assembly) (version 2) | ecosystem: Environmental > Aquatic > Marine > Oceanic | place: Pacific Ocean | collected 2013-06-19 | reverse complement strand
ATATCTTAAATTTAGAAACAAAGGAATATTTTAATGGCAAGTAATATAGTACCAGGTAACGTAGACGGCACTTATCCTAAAGCAGGACAGGATAACAGTTCACAAGGATTTAGAGATAATTTTTCAGCAATTAAAACCAATTTTACTGAAGCAGTAACAGAAATTGTAGCACTACAAACAAACAAAGCAAATATGGATGCCGCAAGTGATTTTACAGACAACGAAGTTACTAGAGCAAAATTTAAAGATACATCAGAAACAATATATGCACATGGTTCGACTGGTGGTGTAATTACATTAAGTCATGAAAATGGACATTACCAAACAATAACGACAACAACAGCTATTTCCCTCACATTTACAAACTGGCCTGCAACTGCAACACTAGGAAGAATTATTTTAGACATTACGTTTGCATCTACGACACACACAATCACAATTCCTAGTTCAGTGCTTGTTGCAAGTAATGTATCAGGCGGGGACGGGTCATCTGACACAATTACTGTGCCAACATCTGGCAGATACCTATACGAGTTTATGACTCCAGATGCAGGTACAACAATTTTAATGCATCAAATAGGTAACAACTACATCTAATAGGAGGTAGTAATGTATTTTCATCCTTTACAAGAAGAAATAGGAAATTTATCCGACGAGGACATTTCAAAAAGAATAAAAGAACTTTCACGCAAAGTTGCTATTGCAAGACGAGGTCGAAATCCTGAGATGTTACAAAAATTACAACACGCATTAGGCACATACCAAGATGCTATTAGACAAAGAAGACTTGAACAATGGCACAAAGACTTTAAAAAAGCAAGAGGTGAACCAGATTTAGGCGATTTAATCAATATTGAATAGTAAGTAAGTTTAATGACGAACTCATTCAGTTGGAAAACAAAATTCAAATCAATTATTATTGTCGATGGTGAGTTATTTGCAAACGAATATAATATCAAACTTTTTATAACACCCTACACAGCAAACTTAAAAGAACAAACAGAATATTTTGATAGATTAAAAAATCTATTTGAAATGGTATTTGCAAATACAATTACCACTTGGAGAGATGAACCCCTTTACCATACTTTACAAAATTCATCTAGCAATAGATTTATAGAATTACCAAAGCCACCATACGATCAAATTATGTCGGCAGTATGTTTTTGTAAAGCAAATGCAATTTTAGATTCTGTAATTACCGTAAATAAATTAGAACTTTCCAGTTGGCAAGGTGATGGTATAACTTATTCAGTTGACAAAGACAGTAAAGAACTTATACTATTAGATACACCCAATTGGTTTTCAAAAAAATATGAAGGTTTTGATCCATGGTGGTTAAGGGCTGACACGGCAACATATGATAGAGAACTCGACAAAGGCATTTACACAGGACACTTCAGTTGGAATAATAAAATACCGGTTGACAAGAAGCACGAAACCCATGCTAAAATATTTGAGTTTAATCCAAAGGTTTTAGATGGTGGAAAAAATAAAAATAAATGAAACAGGTGATTGTATCTTTACAGAACAAGATGCAATAGATTTACTTTATACTAATCCAGACTTTGATATATCAAAATTATTTTTTGAATTAACAGAACAATACAATAATAGCATAAAAGATACAGGGTTAGATCTACAACAATTACAAACTGTACCAAAACGACCTACACCAGCAAAAGTTGATGCGGCAAATATTGCTAATTGGTTTATGCCACAGAAGTATTATGAATTAAATGTATTAGAATGGTTATTAAATAAATGCCAGAATGATACAGAGAAAAAAAGAGTAGAACAAGAATATTTGTTATTTGAAAAGAAAAAATTTATAAAAGTATTACAATTCTTAATCTACTTTATAGATACATTACGAGCAAATAATATTGTATGGGGTGTTGGCAGAGGTAGCAGTGTGGCTAGTTTTTGTTTATTTTTAATCGGTGTACACAAGATAAATCCATTGCAATACGACTTAAATATTGCTGAATTTTTAAGATGATAAGTAAACTATAATAGGAGCATATTATGGTAGCAAGAGCACCCAGAAAAAGAATGTATAGAACTATGCAAGGTCGTATGGTTGATATTGAAAAATTAAGAGCGGCCAACGAATCAGTAAGAGCAATTGGTAACATGAACGTTAATGCTCGTGGTGATGTTTTAGGACAAGGTGGACAAATACTTACATCTAAAGCAGATGTAATTACCAAATATTATGAGCAACCAAAAGGTAAGGTAGACGATACGCCTGCGAGATCAAAACCTACACCTCCAAAAAAAACTGCTCCAGCATCAATACAAAAAATGACTCCAGTAGAATCAAAACCTATTACTAAACCAGTAGAAACATTTAAACCAAAAACTCCCACTGAGAAAAAAGGCATTGACGCCGCACTTGACGGTTTGGAATAGTGTACGACAAAGATCTAAGCGAAATTTTTAATAGAGCAGGATACGATAAAGAAAAGTATCCGTGGAATTTTAGGAAATCGTGGAATACTATAAAACCTACTAAAATTTTTTATTCAATTGGGGATAGTTGGCTAGATAAATATTTTTTTGAGAGAATATTTTTAAACAAATATCAAGACTATTTGCTTATAAACAGAGCAATCGGAGGAATGAGTAATAGTCTAATGCTAAACACACTCCAAAACGATTTAGATCTGCTATTAAAAAACAAAGTAGATATAACTTTTCTTGTAAGTTTTAGTGAAGTTGGCAGAACAACAAACGATCTAGCATTTGTAAAACCAAAAAATTATAAAAGTACTCATGAATTTTTTAGTGCTATTCTTAAAGAACAATACAAACAAATTTACAACATAATTAAAGACTACCCTCATTATATTACTACAGGTTTTATTACTAATAATTTTAATAGCAATAAATCAATAATAGATTTTTGTGGGACATCTACTAAAAATAAACCACAAGATGTATTCACAGTATACAGTAATGGTATTTTAGAATTTTTGAAAGATAGAAAAAAAATATTTGATTTTAATTTTGCAGAGGACGTTAAAAAATCATTAGAATTAAAAGAATACCTAAGCGAATTAGAATATATTGACGAAACTTTACATCCAGATTACTATAAACCATACGAATTATTTCTAAATGAAGTATTTTCTAACTTGCATAAAAACGAAAAATAGCATATAATAAAATTATATGTCACAAATAGAGGACTTACAATCAAAAGGATTTGGATCGCATGGTGGCAAACAATACACCGTTGATCATGATATCACTCCACTTAAAAAAAGAGTATTAGTATCTGATATGCACTTCGGTGAAACAAGATCTAAAGGCGGTATTATACTTGTAGATGACGATGGATCACAATCAGGTATTCATCCACGATGGGCAAAAATATATGCCATTGGCAAAGAACAAGAAGATGTTAAGGTTGGACAATGGATATTGGTTGCACATGGCAGATGGTCTCGAGCATTAAAAGTTAAAAAAGATAACGTTGAATTAGAAGTAAGAATGATTGATGAAGACGATATTTTACTTGTATCTGAAGAAGAGCCAGAACAAAATAGAAAACAAGCCGGATATGTCAATATGGGCGGTGCTCGACAAATGACTAAACTTCCTGGCAATGATTAAAAAATCACATATCGATAACACAAAAATTGTCTTGTTCATGGGAGGATTCGCAGGAGATCTCATTACAGCATTACATAACATGAATTGCTTCCAAGAGTTAACACTGGAAGGCAAGATTGAAATAGATAGAGATTTATTAGTCCTACAAAAGGATCGCAAGGACATGACAATCGAAGACAAAGACCGGTATCTTGATAAACATCCTATCATATCATGTTGTGATACAAAGTTTGCTTTAAGACATAGAAACAAAACTCTCGCAATCAAATGCGACAGTAAACTTGTATCTGATTATCTCTGTAAAAGATATTTCCAATATCATCCTCGTTTGCAGAAACAGACATCAATGGAAGATTACATCAAAACTTTTGATAAATGGAATAAATTTTGGCCATCTAAGTTTAAAAAGACCCTTGATATGTATGATATATTCGACAATAAAAATTTTTTAGATAAACTAGATGTCAAAATGGATGAAGAGAAAGAAGCACTTTTTGAACGTTGGAGATCAATTAACGAAAAAAGTTTTGTAGTCCATAAAGAAATTTACGATCAATAGAAAAACATGCATGTATTATATTGCTTGGTCGCAGTCTTAATTGTTTGCAAATTTCAAAATATTCCGTTTTGTACTTTTTACAAATATAATCAATAGGATATTTTTCCATATACCTTTCTGCCACATATAAATTGAATTGCGATATTACATTGTTTTTATTTTGTATAGTCAATGCATCATTACTATCGACTTCCCTGGACCATCGCACACCAATCTTGTTCCAGTGTAGTCCATAAGCCTTACTAAAACTCATTGCAAAACTTTTTACACATGGTTGGTAAAAATTGAATGTTATATCAAACGCAGAAGTAAGCCATGCACAGTCTAAATGCACATCTATGTTCTTTTCAGTGCATTTTTCCAATATGGCATCCATTTCTCTATGTGCTTGTAAATGTCCGGGAAAAGGCATAGCAATTAACAAAGGTTTGCCTGATTCTAATGTTTCAACAGTGGTGTATTGAATGTTTGAATCAAGACTTTTGTAATAATGATAATCGTGTTCAAATATTTGTAATCCCTTTAGTCCGTTTTTAGATATCAAATTATCTATGTATTGTTGACAACCTAATATGATGTCATGGCACTGAAATGCATCAAAACCAGACAGGGTGTTCACATCTGTGTCAATAAAATGGTTTACAATCTTAGTTGTGAATTCTTCTCTGTCTATTTCACTTGCGGCAGGTACAGACAAGTTGGCTCTTAGTTCGTTGAATTCCTTTGGACCCAAAGGCGGAAGTCCTGGATGTATCAAATTATCTTTGTTATACATAAGTGTGGGTAACAAAAAATTGTTTTGACTCTATGCCATGATTGGTGAAGTCTCCACTGTCATGTAGGTAATTGCTATCGAACCAAAGCAGACAGTTGCTTTTCCATTGTATCGTGTCAATCAACGTTTTGTTTTCATCATAAAAACGTGTTGAGGCACCTTTACAAAGTTTCCGCTTTTCGTTGTCTATGCTATATGGTACCAGTATACTGACATAATGTTTTCCGGATGCTCCTTCGGGTAGTGGTTTGATATCTATGTGTTGTGGGAGTGGAGTATAAAGATCAATAAATGACGAAAATATTAGTTTTGTGTTTGCATCAAAGGTCTTTGCAATAACTGGCATCACTTTCTTGAGAAACCAATTATAGGCATAACAATTTTTATCAATGCCCCAGCAAATACCATAGTTTTTCTCTAATATTGTTGCATATGTGGTAGACACTTTTTGGTAGATGTTCTTCCACTCATCTAACGTGTGGTCATCTACCACATCGTGCAAAATACCATATTTTTGTGCTGACATAAAAATATTTAGCATTTGCTTTAATCAAAAAAATATTTTATAATATTACATGTCAAAAATTAAAATCAAAAAAATTCAAGTAGACATAGATAAATTGGTAACAATGGCAGAACTAGGTCTCGGAGCAGTGCGTCCATTGAACAAAGAAAAACGTTATTGGATAAAAAAATTAAAGAAAGAAAAAGAATGGGATCCAATATTAGTAACTCCTATAAAAGATTCAGGTTACTATTTGCTAACAGACGGTTGGCACAGAGTACAGGCCGCTAAAGATTTAAAAAAGAAAACAATCAACGCAATACAATTACCAGCTAATATAGGATTAAGTATGGCAAAAGCAAACAAAATTTTAAGAGACATAGACAGAGAATTCAAATTTAAACTTCATTGTAGCGATATCATAGGACATTGGGCACAAGATCAATTGATCCAATAGACAAACATCCTAAGATCTTGTATACTAACTATTCAGTATGTACACCAACCTTCCAGACAACAAAGAAAAACCTTTTGGAGGCGCCTACAGTGTACATGATCCAGAGACCTGTCAGACAAGGGATGATGCAGTCAAAGAATACATATCTAATCAAGCACTACTAGACAACGAAGAAATAAAAAGCAAATATCTGCAGACATATAAGGAATGGATGTTTGCAACACATCCTAATATAAAAGGGTGGGAAGACTATAATGAGTTATGTTTTACTCAAGGTACAACTGAATCATTTGCCCAATTCTATCTACGTTTTAGAGAGTCCAAGCGTCTAAGATTAGCAAAAGGCGAATATTTCTATAATCAGATGATGAAAGGATTATGGTACAAAGAAAAGTTTGCGTGGCTTGACGAAGATGATATAAAACAGAATGATATTGTTCTAATAAGCATACCATTTTCTGACACAGGTGCAGTGCCAGATTATTTAGAAAAATTATTACAAGAGTGTGATAAAAATGATGTACCGGTTATGCTTGACCTTGCCTATGTGAGTTTATCAGTTGACCAAAAAATAGATCTAACACATAGATGTATAGAATACGTAGTATCTTCTCTGTCAAAAGTTTTTCCTGTTGAGCTATACAGAATTGGCATACGTATACAAAGAAAAAAGTTTGAAGATCAGTTATATGTAATCAACGAAAAAAATCACAATTACATTAACATATTGAGTGCATACGTCGGAACCAAACTCATGCAAAAATATCCTGCAGATTACATATTCAACAAATATCGACAGAAACAAATCGAAACCTGTGACAAATTGAACGTAGACGTATCGCCTTGTGTGTATTTTGGTATAGACAGGAACAAACAATACCAAGAATATAATCGTGGAACAGATTCAAACAGGTTATGTTTTACAAGGGTCTGGGACGGAAGAATGAAAGAAGATCAAAAATGAAAAGCATAGTTTCAAGTCATAACGATTGGGATCCGTTGGAAGAGTGTTTTGTGGGTATTGCCACTCATGCTAGATTTCCTACTATGGATCGTAGCACACATTCTTTTTGCTTTACTACAGAAAAGTATGACAATATATCTGGTATCGAAGGTCTTATGGATCAGAGAATAATAGACGAGTCCAATGAGGACTTAGACAAACTTGCTGAAACATTAAAAGGCCTAGGAATCAAAGTTAGACGTCCTACTCCACAAGATCATTCTAAAACTTTCAGCACACCCGAATGGTCTACAACTGGATATCAAACCTATTCTTGCAGAGATTTATTATTGCCTTTAGATAATTTGATAATTGACTGTGCATCGCCATTGAGAAGTAGATATTTCGAAACAAGAGCCTACAGTGAGTTTTTATACGAGGTCATGCATAATGGCACGGAATGGATATCAGCACCCAAACCCAAACTGCTAGACGAAATATACCAAACTGAAAACTTATCAAATCCATCAACACGTAATCTTGAAATTGTTTTTGATGCTCCTAATATTGTACGTATGGGTAACGACTTATTATTTCAAGTTAGTAATTCTGGCACGGAGTTAGGTGCCCAGTGGCTTAAAACTATTCTAGAACCAAGGGGTTACAGGATACACATGGCTGATAAGTTTTATTCATTCGCCCATTTTGACAGTACAGTTTTACCTTTACGCCCAGGTCTGGTTCTGTTCAATGGTGACAGACTCAATCCAAACAGGTATCCAAAAATATTTGATAAATGGGACAAGATATATTTCCCAGGCGATAAGATAGTCGATGTAGGTTGTGTTTTGCCTAACGGAGTTACAACAACTTCACCTTACATAGGTCTTAACTTTTTCAGTGTAAATGAAAATCTAGTTATATGTGATGAGAATCAAACACACCTTCGTATGGAACTTGATAAGCATGGAATAGAAAGCATAGGGCTACAAATGAGACACGCAAGGGCCATGGCAGGTGGTTTCCATTGTGTGACTCTAGATACCAAACGTAAAGGTGCAAGGCAGGATTATTTCTAGTATGTCTAAAGAAAAACACAAATGTTTTTGTGAGGTATTGCATGACACTCCTGAATCACTCTATCTGACTGCTGATAAGTATCTAAATACGCTTCTTCCTGGAGCTCCAGGAACCATGGCTATCAATGAACTACAACATTTAGACAAGGCAGTCAGTGCTTTCAAGAGCGGAAAGCACGTAGAGTTATATGAATTTGTCCACAAGAACCAATGGAACTATTTCGTTAAACAAACCGAAGGAATAGAGGGCTACGTAGACTTATGGGGTCCTATACCAGACGACTGGAATGTTGATAGAAAAAAGCACATAAGTGTTTCCGGCGGAACTTCACGTGCCGCGGTAGAATTTGTACTTGCCAAAAAAAAACAATTTCCTTTTTTAGGTTACAAACGAGATGTACAATTACTTGACAAACATTTTCTATCCACTTATGGCGGACTTGCTGAGGTTGATAGAGAGTGTATCATGCAGGTTCTCGAAAGGCTAAAAGTGCTCGATCAGAGTGTCTACAGTAGACCCGACGTTGCAGAAAACTTACAGAAGCATATTCAGTTGGATTACATTTTCCCAATACCTAACAACCATGCAAAATATCGTAACATCGAGAACACACACAAGGAAGGAACAACCGAAAAATTAAAATTTAAAATAGAACTATACGATCACAATAATACTGTTCCTGTGTTGTATGAAATGGCCAAGAGGGTTCATTGTTATGCAGTTTTAGACTGCTTTCCATTCAACAATGATCTTCTTGGAGTACCGACTGAAAAATGGGTATGGCCAGTGTTTATGGGTATTCCTTTCATATACGTTGGTTCCAAACGTCAATTAGAAGTACTACGATCGTGGGGAATCGAACCCAACGATCCCTATAGAGGTGATGTACGTGGAGTGGCCGAACAGATGATGTGGCTGAAAAGCATATTCAATGATCCCGAGTTAGCACAAAAATGGCAGGAAAGCCAGGGTGAATTGATAATCAAGAATAGAGAAGCATTGGATAGATTACCGGATCTATTGAAAGCAGGAAATTGGTGGAGAAGAAAATGGGACTAAAGTATAAATTTACATAGACAAAGAGAATTAAATTTAATATAATAACAACATATGAAAGAGCTCTGGGTAGAAAAGTATAGACCAAAAACTCTGAAAGAGTATGTAGTTAGAGACGATGCACAACGACAACAAATACAAACTTGGATTAATGATAAAGCAATTCCACATTTATTATTAAGTGGTGCGCCTGGTGTTGGTAAAACAACACTTGCAAAAGTATTATTCAATGAACTTGAAGTAAGCAGTTATGATATACTAGAAATAAATGCTTCAAGAGAAAATTCTGTAGATACTGTTAGAGAAAAAATTAATAACTTTGTACAAATTATGCCATTTGGTGCATTTAAGTATGTACTATTAGATGAAGCAGATTATATGAGTCCAAATGGACAAGCGGCATTACGTGGTGTAATGGAAATGTATCATACATCAGCAAGATTTATTTTAACTTGCAATTATCCTAACAGAGTTATTCCAGCACTTCACAGCAGATGTCAAGGATTCCATATGGAAACAATTGATAAAACAGAATTTACAGCAAGGGTAGCAGAAATATTAATTTCTGAACAAACTGAACAAGACATTGAAACTCTAGACACATATGTAAAAGCAACATATCCTGATTTAAGAAAATGTATTAATATGATACAGCAAAATTGCAGAGATGGGAAATTAATGCCACCACAATCCGGAGATTCAGGACAACAAGATTATAGACTACAAATGGTTGAATTGTTTAAAGCAGGCAAAATTAATGAAGCAAGAAAACTTGTATGTTCTCAGGCTAGACCAGAAGAATGTGAAGAAATATACAGATGGCTGTATGACAATTTGGAAATAATATCCAAAGAAGATGAGCTACAAGACAAAGCGGTACTAATTATTAAGCAGGGTTTAGTTGATCATTCATTTGTTGCTGACCCTGAAATAAATTTAGCAAGTGTTATGATTAAACTAGCAAGGTTAAGCAATGGGTAAGAAACACGCAAAAAAACGATTTTTCTGTGTAAAATATATTATTAAACCAGACAACAAGTTTGACGAATTTGTAGAACTATCTAAAAAGAAAATTGGCACAGGAAAAATGTTAGAATATACTGTGGTACTAGATCTTGTAAATGAAAAAATTTTAAAAAATGATTTACCTGGCATACCGGTTGCAGAACGAGATAATATACCATATTCACGCATTTTAGATCACTACAAACGATGGTATTCAGAAGCAATTAATACCTTTGCACAGTCATAGTCTATTCGCTAAATAGTAGCATCATGCATGATGTATTAGATATAATCCGTAACGTACAGTCTTTATACGCAGTAGGACCTACTTTAACAATTTTAAAAGATTTTGAAAGGGTTTTAGACGAGTTAGATGTGTATGTTTTTGCTAATTGGAACGATGGTGAATTACTTACAGGTCCGGTTGATTCAAGACATTTTGTAACTTGTTCATTTATGTGGCCTGCAGATAAAATGCCGGATCCATCTGGTGGCAAAAGATTGTTAGACAGAGATTGTAAAGTTACATATGCAAAAGATGAATTATTAAAACCAAGAGAAATAAAGTCTCCAGAAGATTATAGACCAGGCACTACAAAAGGTAAAATTGACACACACGATATTTGGGTAGTAGAAATTAAAATGCCAAAAGAATTAATTGGTAATTTTAAACATGGCAAAGACGAAATCGATAGTCAAGACGAGTCTGATATGGGTGCAGGAGACCTAAATACTTTAGATGCAAGTTAATGAAGGATTAAAAGCTGGCGATTTAGAAGGCGTTGTTTCAAAAACGTTTTCAGTAGATCAATACAAATCAAAAATGGGTGATGACAGGAACATTATGGTTCTTGCATTTTCAGTTGATAGTTTAGCACCAGCAAAAGATTTAGAACGTTTTGCAGAAACAGGTTACAAAGAAATAATGGACGCAGATGCTACACCAGGTACATTGGAAGATGGCAAACACAAAGTATTTGTAGAATTTGCAAGAGTAGAACAAGTTGATCAACACATTTTTAAATTTTTAGAAGACCTTAAAAAATTAACTAATATTGAGATGTTTCAATTTACATATCATAAAAGAGATGTACCTTTTGAAGCATCAGCAAAGAATCTAGCAGATGTTTTACCAAGAACACCAATAGCATACACACAAAAAGTTAATTCATTAAGATTAGGTGAAGTAAAAGACTTCTTTGATAAATTTGCTATGATGGAATTTAAATTAGATAACAATGTTATGTCTGTTAAAAAACATGGTATGAAAGAGCAAGAATTACTAAAATTTAATTTACACGCATTTGGTGAAACACAAATGATACTAAAAGAAGTTAAAGCATTTTCAATAGATCAAAATGCTATGGCAGAATGCTTACATTTAACCAAATATTTTGGACCATATCAAATTACCAAAACCACAGAAAACAGATTCATTTTTAGCAAGGAAGGCGAGTCTGCCTTGTTAAGTAAATGTGGATGGTAAGATTATCAAAAAATTTCAGTTTACAAGAATTTACTAAAAGTCAAACTGCTGAACGAAGAGGCATTGATAATACTCCTGTTGAAGGACATTTAGAAAACGCAAAAGAACTATTTGAAAATGTGGTACAAAAAGTTAGAGATAACTTTGGAGTAACAGTAATTAATTCAGGATATAGAAGTGGAGATTTAAATTATGCAATTGGTGGTTCAAATACTTCACAACATTGTAAAGGACAAGCCGTAGATATAGAATGTCCAGGCACTCCAAACTATGATGTTGCAAAATGGATTGAAGAAAATTTAGATTTTGATCAACTCATATTAGAATTTTATACACCGGGTATACCAGATTCTGGGTGGGTTCATGTATCATACAAGTCAGAAGACAATCGTAAGAGTGTTTTAACTGCAATGAAAGAGAACGGTAAAACAGTTTACAAGGCAAATCTTATTCAATAAATACGTATATTATGTTTGGACAATTAAGAATGATTATTACCCTGATTATGATCATGGGTATTGCAGGTGCAGGTATGTATGTTTTCAAATTGAGAGCAGACAACGCTGTTCTTAAATCAAATCAATTAAAGCTAGAACAAAGTATTGAGTCACAAACTAAACTATTAGAACAACAAAAAAAGGACTTTGACGCCATACTTGAAAGCAATAAAAAATTAAACGTACTAATACAAACTTTCAAAAAAGATTTAAATGAATTAGATAAACGATTTAATAAGAAAAAAAGAGATGTTGGCAAATTAGCAATAGCCAAAACAAAAGCAATTGAAAGAATTATAAACAAAGGCGCCGAGAATGCCCAAAGGTGTGTTGAATTAGCATCAGGTGCCGAACATACAGAAGAAGAATTAAAAGCAACAAAACGATCGGAGATTAATACGGAATGTCCGGCACTGGCCAACCCTGGATATGTACACTATGAGTAAAATTATTGCATTAGTATTGATAGTATTTTTAACTGGTTGTTCAATCGGTGGTGAGAAAAAAATAAAAATATTTTCAGTTGAAGAGCCAAGACAAAAATTAGATTATCCAATGCCAACAGCATTAGAGTTAGAACAACTTAAATGGATAGTCATTACAAGTGCAAACGCAGAAGAAGTATTCAAGAAAATGGAAGAACAAGGTTTAGATCCTGTGTTATTTGGCCTATCAGACAAAGACTTTGAATTATTAGCAAAAAACTTTGCACAAATTAGACAAAAATTGCAAGAAACAACTAACTTACTAGAAGAATACAAAAAATATTACGAGACAGATGAGAATTCTAACTAACATATGGTATTGGTTTGTAGGTTACCCTGCAGAACTGACTTATTGGTTTGAAGGAAGTGAAACTACATTACAAGTTCGTAAATTTAAAGAAGTTAAACCTAACCATATTACATTTAAAAATATGGAAACTGAAAAATACGTTGTTGTTAAATCAGATCAACCAATCAAATATATTATAAGAGAAGAATAATGTACGAATACAGATGTAAAGTATTAAAAGTAATAGATGGTGATACTGTTGATGTCGATATCGACTTAGGCTTTGGTACGTGGATACACAATGAACGTGTTAGAATTATGGGAATAGACACACCTGAATCAAGAACAAGTAATGACATAGAAAAGAAGTTTGGTTTAGCGGCTAAAAGTAGATTACAAGAGTTATTAGGTGAGAATGCTATTTTAAAAACACAAGTAAGCAAAAAAGGTGAGGACATGAAGGGTAAGTTTGGACGTATCTTAGGAAATTTTGCAACTGAAGACGGTCGTAATTGTGCAGATATCCTATGTGAAGAAGGTCATGCAGTGGCTTATTTTGGTGGTGCTAAAGAAGATATACAGGAACAGCACATGACGAATAGGAAAAAACTTGTTAAACAAGGTATTGTAGAAGGCGCAATAGAATAAATATACGCATATAACTTAAAGAGGAAAAAAAATGGAATTTATAATAGCACTTGCAATGAAATTTTGGCAATGGACTTTAGTGATTGTCTTTATTCTAATAGGTTGGCTTATAAACGTATTAGATAAAAGAAAACCACCTAAAGTAGAATTTACATATAAAGAATTTCCACATATGCAACCATTAAAAATATCTACAAAAGGTATAGGATTT
>Ga0080013_1004530_pt1 | contig 13617 bp, 6 predicted proteins | sample ETNvirenome_6_85_FD_69236 | JGI IMG/M metagenome (GOLD analysis project Ga0080013, IMG submission 69236) | Marine viral communities from the Pacific Ocean - ETNP_6_85 (SPADES assembly) (version 2) | ecosystem: Environmental > Aquatic > Marine > Oceanic | place: Pacific Ocean | collected 2013-06-19 | reverse complement strand
GCTTACAAAGGAGTTAAAGTGCCTTTTACTCAAAAAGAAATAGCATTTAAAGGTATGTATGATTACTTAGTAGCTGCTCCAGTTAATTTTCTAGCAGGTTCTCAGTTTGGTGGTTTTACAAATCAATTAGCAGACCACATGATGCATGACAAAGATTGGAATGAGTGGTTAGATGAAAACTATAAAGATTGGGGTAGTTTCTCAAAACATGCTTTAACAGAAATGTTTATGGGTATTGCTATGAAAGGCCATAAATTTAATCGGCTTGATTTTACTACTGAGGGTAAAATGATACAGCTGAGACAAAAAGCAAACTTAGAAATATACGGAGATAAAAAAGCTGGGAAAAAAGGTTTGATGGAAGAAAAAAACGTTCTTGATGACAACGGTAATGTCATTAAAGAACGGAGACTTGAAGAGGGTAAATGGAAAGAAAGACCAGTTAAAAAATGGTCTTTAAGAAAAGGTAAGACGGAGTTAGATCTCGAACCATATCAAACAATAGTTAATCATACTACTGCTAGGTTAAACGAAATGCAGGACATGAAACAATATTTAGATCCTATCACTGGTCCTTTAAAATTAATGAGGGATTTTAAATCTTTAATGGATAATTCAGGTATGAAAAACGAATTATCGTTTGTTTATGATTACAGTGGAAAAGGATTTAACATGAAATTTATCGAACCTGGAGAAAGATTTTACAATCCAGAAAAAGACGCTGGAAAACATAAAAATAATTGGACTGGTAAAGTAAACGAATCTAAAGAAACAAAATATCAAGGCGTTATTAACCCTGAGTATATTAATCCTCACCATATACCACATGAACTTTTACACGTAGGAATGCATAAACTTATGTCTGAAGACGTTATGTTTAAAGGAAAATATATAGATGGATTAATTCATTTATCTAAAGAAATGAAAACACCAGATGGTGTAAGCTTATACGACAAATTAATAGAGGTTGGTGCTTTAAAAGAAGGTAGAGATTTTAATCATAAACAAGTAAAAGAATGGGAGTTGTTTTCTTACGTTGGTGAATTCTTTAAACAAGAGGGAAACCAAGAGATGTTAGAAAGTAAATATGGATTTGATAAATTAGCTAGTTTCACTCACAAACAACTTTCTGAAAAATTTGGAATGGAACCTGATCAATTGAATACAAGAAAAGATTTAGTACAGTTCTATACTAACTATGCTAAAACAATTGGAGAAGGTAGAGGGTTTAGAGGTGATTTTAAGCATTTAGAAAAATTTGTATCTCCAACAAAAACTAAAAGACAACAAGCTAGAAGAGAAGCTTCAGATCAAAAGAATGGAAGAGGACCTACTTCTGAAATGAAAAGTAGAGATTTAAAAAATAGAATTGACGACTTAGTAGAAAGTAGAAAAATACATCCAGCTTTTGTGCAATTTAAAGAAGATAAGGATGTAGAGAAGTTTAAAAACAATCCTGGGATCAAGAAGATTAATAGTGAAATAAAAAGACTAGAAGGAGTTCTCGAGAATTTACCAGGAGACATTATCTTCGGTAAAGAATCAGCTGTCGAAAGAACAGTAAACGATTTTGCTAGAATTAACGGTAGAATGATGACTAACGCCGAGTGGAAAAAAGAGGGATTATGGGAAGCGTTTAAAGAACTGGAAAAGGCAGGTGGTAAATTTGATAATTTACTAACTAAAGGCATGAACTTTGAAAAAGGAGCTACTATCGCTGGATACAATATGAGTGAGTGGTTGCAACTTGTTAAATGGGGAATTGAAGGAAAAACATCTACGGCAGAAAAACCAACATATATTGATAAGGGTATAATTGGTACTTTAGAAAGATATAAACCAGAAACAGACTTGGGAGGTAAAGAAAGCCTATCAGCATGGATCAACAAACAATACGCTAAAAGACAAACGGCTGTTAAAAAATGGATGATGAATAATCCTAAAGCTGTATCTATAGAAACTAAAGCTGGAGAAGGTGTATCTATTGGAGATAGATTACTTGCTCCAGAAGATGTTAGATTGAAAAAGTTTATGGAAGAAGACTTGTCGTTTGGAAAAACAAAACAAGACGCTTTGGAATGGTTAGACATAGTTCAGATTGAAGGTAAAAGACTCAAAAGTGAGTTATCAATAGAAACAAAAGAGTTTGAAAAGAAAGGTGGTTGGAAAGAAACCATTTTAAATAGTGTTCCAAAGATAGAAACCATGAAGGATGCCAGCCCCAAAGATATAATGGATATTGGTATTGAGTTTTTTCATGAAATGATAGGTGTTAGACTTACTGAGTCCCAAAAAGCTAAACCTAATGATTTAGGAAAAGACAATCTGATAAACTTTCAGAAATGGATAGATATGGAATACAAATCTCCAGTTACGGAAGTTGGAGTTACTAAAACTGGAGAAATAAAAAAGAAACAAGAAAAGGTAGATGAAACTGGAGGCACTGTGTTTAAAACTATTAAAATGGTTGAAACAGTAAAAACAGCATTAAACAAAGACGCTACCATTAAATTTGACAAGGGGGTTAGTGAAAAATTAAAAGGTACATCTTCACTTAAAAAACTAGGAACTTTAGCAAAACTTTTTCATAAAGCAACGGCTAAAGACTATAAATACGAAGAACTTGTAGAAATGAATTATATGGTAAACGAAACACCACATAAGGATGGTTCTTGGAGAGTGGCTACTGGACCAGGTGGAGCTATTTGGTTGCCGGGTAAATCAAAAGGAAAACCTATAACTTCAACTGATGTTAAAGAGTTTTTAGGTAAAAAGAAGGATGGATCATGGACTGAGTTGTCTGCGGATAGATCTTTAGCTGGAAAAAGTAGACGTATAATGGAGATTGTTAATGGAGAGTTAGTCGAACAAACACTTCGTGATGCAGATGTTTTAGATGCTAATATAGCGTGGAACCTTAAATCTTCTAAATCACAAGGGTTATGGAGTAAATACTTAGGGAGAGAATCATTTGAAAATAGAGTTGAGTTTTTAGAAGAAGTAAGAACCCCTGCTTTTTATCAAGAGTTCTATAGAAACATTGACGAGCAAATAAGGAAGGGAGATAAAGGATCTATAGAGAAAGGTATTGCTAAAGCCCTTATAAATCACTTTAATAAAGTTAGAGCAGCTAAAGATTCTAAGTTTGATATGAGTGATGAAACTTTGAAGAAAATTGCAAAAGATATATATCACGAGTTTAAGTTTTCTAGAAAAATTAGTCCTGAAATTATTTCTATGAAAGCAACGAAAGCGGTTATACTTCCTAACGATATGTCAGCTATTGAAGTTAAGAATGGAGTAGAGGTTTTTGAAGGTCCGGGAGAATTCTTTGATTGGAAAAAAGGTGATATATCCGACGGTTATACTCAGATGTTTGAATACGCCAAAAAAGTAGACGCAAAATATGGTCTTGGTTATTTCGAATCTTATTACTTAAGCGGAGCGGCAGAAGGTAGCGGAATTGGAAAATATTCCAACGCGAAGGATATGTTGAACAATGTTGTAAAAAAATTAAGATACTCTATACTTAGGGGAGCTAACAAGGGGTTTGCAAAAGGAAAAGGTAAAGCTGCCGAAGAAGGTATGGTAGAATATGATGGATACGCGATGTTAGATGCCGTACATAAAGCTATAGCTAAAGAGAAAGGTGTTAGCGTAGAGAAGTTAAGAAAGTACGTGACTTACGATAAAGAAGGTGTACAAAAAACAGTAAAAAAAGCAGATTTAGAAACCCTTAGTGATAAAGAGTTGTTAAAACTTGCTGATGTGATGAAAGATCCGGAATATTTTAGACCTTTACAAAATGTTGCTAACGAGTTTCATTTTGAGTCAGCTAATTTAAACGATTTAATTAAAGCAATAGAAGTTCAAAGAAATAAAAAGTATTCTAAAAATATCAATAAAATCCTTGATGTAGTAATTGGAATAAAAGGAACACAAAAAACTGGACAAACAAAAGAACAGTCAAGAGAAGTTGGGATAAAGAAAGAGGTGATGAAAGCTCTTATAACAAAAGGAGGGAAACTTGATTTAAAACAAGCTGAAAGACTATTTAATCAAGGAGAAAAGAACAAGGTAGCGTTAATGGAAGGTGTTGAAGACTTAATGGTTGGTTATAAAAACGGAGATGTAAGCCAAAGGGTTGTAAGACAATGGATAGAAATGCACGCCGGTAACATGTTTGGTCTTATTAAGACGTCGGCTTCGTTATCTGTTTTGCCTACAAACATGAAAGATCTTATAGCGGAATTTGGCACCAATCCCGCGGATTGGGTGTTAGAACATATAACTCCAGCTAAATATGTTAAAGCTAGGATATATGATTATATATTATCTAAGGGAGACTCAGCAATGAAAGAAGCTATGGAATTAACCATTAGAGATCATCACACTACTTTAATACCTAAAAAGCATGATACTGCTGTGAATAAAACTTTAAAAGAAGATTTACCGTCCTCTCATCTACCAGGAATGGATCCACTTTACGCTCGTTATTATGGGGCTAATCATCCTATTGATTTTAACATTGGACTCACAGTACATCACGGGCATAGAAAAGGAATGGTTTATGACTATCACTCTAACTTGACCCACGCGGAATTACAAAAAACAGGTAAAGAAGTAGGTAAAAATATTAAAAAATTATTTCCTGAGATATTCCGTAAAGGAACCGTTAAAGATTTAAATTCTAAAAACTTAGAACGCTTAAGAAACATAGATAAAGCTGTAGCAAACGGCAGAAAACTCGATAAAAAAAGAAAAGGTATGAGCGCTTGGGATTTTGATGATACTTTAGCTACAACTAAATCTGGTGTTAGAGCTAGAATACCTAATCCAGAAGGAACTCCAAAACCAAAAAGAAAAGTAATATTTTTAGCGGGTGGAGCTGGAAGTGGTAAAGGTAATGTTATTAGAAAGTTAGGTTTAGAAAAAGATGGATTCAAAATAGTAAACCAAGATATATCTTTAGAGTGGTTAAAGAAAAATAATGGGTTACCTGAGAATATGAATGATCTTACTAAGGAACAAAGAAGTAAACTCGGCACGTTGCAACATCAAGCTAGAGGTATAGCTAAGAGAAAAATGATGAAGTACCAAGGTAATGCCGATGGAGTTGTTGTTGATGGAACCGGTGGATCAATAAAAGCCATGGAGAAGTTAGTTAAAGAGTTTTCTGACAAGGGATATGATGTGAGTATGTTGTTCGTTGAGACTTCTTTGAAGACGGCTTTGGAGAGAAACAGGGCTAGAAAAGAGAGATCTTTGTTAGATAAAATGGTTGTAAAAAACCACGAAGATGTTCAAGCGAACAAAAAAGGATTCAAGACTATGTTTAACGAGAGATTCATGGAAGTGAAAACTGACGATCTAAAGCAAGAAGACGCTATGCCTAGAGATCTAGTCGATAAAATGGATAACTTCGTTAAAAGTTATGAAAAAATTAGATTAGACGCTGAAGAGTTTGCTACGCAAGGAAAAGATATATTAGACAAGGGAGGTAAGTTTGATTTTGCTGAATTTGATGTTGTTACAAAGGGTGAAAAAGGACCTTTCTTTCAAAAAGCATTAGAAAGAGCTAAGAAGTTCGGAACTGAAGATACTTACGTTTTAACAGCTAGACCCCCAGAGGCTCAAATCCCTATTTATGAGTTTTTGAAATCTCAAGGATTAAATATACCTTTAAAAAATATAACTGGATTAGGGAATAGTACAGGAGAAGCCAAAGCGTTGTGGATGCTCGAGAAGTTTGCTGAAGGATACAATGATATGTATTTTGCAGATGATGCGTTGCAGAATGTAAAAGCAGTTAAAGATGTGTTAAAGCAAGTGGACGTTAGGTCTAAAGTAGTTCAAGCTAAAATACAAAAAGAAAAAGATTTAAACGATGTTAAAGATATAGGTAGGTTAGACTCTCCTGGGACTTTCGGTAAAATATTGCGTTCTAGATCTCTTAGAAATGAATACGAGAAGACTATAGCTAAAAATAGACCTGATTTAGTCAAAGAAGGATTGGTTTCTAAAACTGTGGACGAAATGTTTGAATTTATCGATAAGTTAGAAGTACCTATTAATAAAAAGAAAAAGTATGAACAAGTAGTTACTAAATGGTTAGCTACAAGTAATATAAAGTTAAGAGAAGACGGATATAAAGTAAAAGACGCTGTAGAATTAGCCGAAAAATATAAAGAAGATATATTCTCTTATACAAATCCTAATCAGATTATAGAAAAATATGCTGGTAAAGCTAAAGCAAAACCTACAGATCCTAATACTGTAAAAGAGTTTACTGAAAATGTAGATTATGACTTTTTCATGGGTAAGGAAATTGTAGAAGTCTACAATAAAGAATATGGAATTAAAGAATATATAATTGGAGAGCAAGTATCTGAAAACGCTTGGCAAGAAAGTAAAGAATCACAACTTGCTGTTAGAGAAGTTATGGATACTCATTTTGGAGAAAACTCTAATCCATGGTGTCTCACTCAAAAGAAAAACGGTAAGTTAACAGAAAACAGTTGGGAGATGTGGGAGCATTATTCTGATGGTCCAAAAAGTCTAGTATTCCAAAACGATAAGTTAATAGGATTTAAAGCTAACGGAGAGTATTGGGATAGAATGGACAACGCCACAGACGCTCCTGTTATAACTGTTAAAGAAGGTAGGGTTACTAAAATGGTGGAGCTAGTCCCTATAAACGGTAAGGTTTCTGAATTTGTTGCGCAAACTAAAACCACTAGTAAAGATAAGAAAACTGTTACAACAGAATACCACGAAGAAAAAAGTATAGATCCCGAGGGTTATTATTTTCATCCCGCTGGAACTAAAGTTGTAGAAAACAAAGTCAATGGTATAACAGTTAGAGAAACAGTTATTAAACCTAACGGGAAGACAAGAAGAATCACGAAGTTTAAAGATGGTAAGGAAATAGAATCTCGTAGCTTTCAGGTGGACGGAAAGACAACTATGTCTATAAATAGCCAACAAGCAATTGATGTTGAAAAGCATGGTGATTCTGTAAGTCACGAGATTATAGATGGAAAAACCGAATATTGGTTTGGAACAGTTTCAATGGAGGCTAAAGGTCTTAAAGACGTACCGAGTGATCATCAACACGACGGCAAAAATATATATCCAATAGGATTTAAAACGCCTGTTGGGTTTGAAGTAATGGACGTCATGAAAAGAATTGATGGTAAATTAAGAGTTGACTTTGATAAATTACGTAAGATAGATCCTGACGTTAAAGGATTACCTAAAGAAGTTTTTAAACCAACGAAGCCAGTAGCAAAACAAGGTATGCAAGCTATAGAATCCGTTAAAGAAGTGTTAGATCAATTAGATATGAAGTCTGATGTTCAGCAAGACAGATCCTTATATAGTAGAAACTTAAACAACGGTATTAACGACATGATGGAGCACTCCTTAGATATAGAGTCTAAAAAAAGATTTTCTGCTACCGAAGCGAAAGTTAGAGGTAAGGATATCAGAAGAAGAAGACTTATAATGCCGGATACCGCTGCTGATTTAGAATTACTAATAGAACCTCTTTACGGAAGCGGAAAAAAGGGTGTTGAAAACAAAAAATGGTTTGAAGATAACTTTTACAAACCTTGGGAAAGAGGTGTTAACGATTTAAATACCGCTAGACAAAAAACGTTTAATAAATATGCTGATTTACGTAAATTAAATAAAGATACCGTTAAGGATTTACAAAAAGAAATAAAAGGAACATCATTTACAAATGATATGGCCGCTAGAGTATATTTATATAATAAAGCTGGATTTAAAGTTCCTGGACTAACAAAAACATCAGAAGCGAAATTGGTGAAACACGTTAGAAACTCTCCTAAGTTATTGGCTTATGCTGAAAACGTATCTAGATTAACAGGAATAGAAACTGGACTCAACAAACCTAAAGAAAGTTGGTGGGCAGAAACTTTAGCTACAGAGATACAAGATATAGGCGTGGGAGTTTCAAGAAAAAGATTTCTTCAAGATTTTATAGATATAAAAAACGAAATATTTTCTCCTGAAAACTTAAACAAAATGGAATCTAAATTAGGGACTAGATGGAGAGAAACTATAGAAGACATGTTTGATAGAATGGAAACCGGTAGAACTAGGAGTATGCAATTAGGTACTGGAGGAGCTGAAGTTATGAATTATTTAAACGGATCTGTTGGTACTATTATGAACTTGAACACTAGATCAGCTACGCTACAGTTAATATCTTCTGTTAATTTTATTAATCATGCCGAAAACAATCCTCTTGCTGCTAGTAGAGCTTTCCTTAATCAAAAACAGTATTGGAAAGATTTTATGACTATTATGAATTCTGATATGTTAGTTCAAAGAAGAGCTGGATTAAAGATAAATGTTACAGAGCAAGAGCTTGCTAGCGCCGCTGCTAAATCTCAAAACAAAGCTAGAGCAGCTATTGCTTGGATGTTAAAACAAGGTTATATTCCTACAAAAATAGCAGATAGTTTTGCTATTGCCTCAGGTGGAGCTACATATTACCGTAATAGAATTAAGATGTATGAAAAACAAGGATTATCAACTAAAGAAGCTGAAAGAAAAGCTTGGGTAGATTTTCAAGGAATTGCTGAAAAAACACAGCAGTCTTCAAGACCTGATTTATTATCACAGCAACAAACTTCTTTTGTCGGTAGATTAATACTACCATTCGCTAACACTCCAATGCAGATGAATAGGATTATGATGAAAGAGTTTCTTGATTTAAGTAAAGGTAGATACGAAGGAGCTTTTGGTGAAAATTCTTTTACAAATAAAGCTAGTAAAATAGCTTACTATGGAGTTATACAATCTATGATATTCGCGGGATTACAATCAGCGTTGTTTGCTACCATGGGCTTCGATCCAGACTCAGAGGCTATAGATGACAAAAAAGCAAGATCAGTAAACACGGTGTTGGATTCGTTTTTAAGAGGTATGGGTTGGCAAACAGCTGTTATATCTGGTATTAAAAACGCTGTTTTAGAATTTCAAAAACAAAACGAAAAAGGCTACGGCGCTGATTACGATGAAGTTGTAGAAGATTTACTTAATATATCCCCTACCATAGGTTCTAAATATGGTAAACTAGACGCGATGGGTAACACGTACAAACATAACAAAAAAGAAATATTAGAAAAGGGAATAAGTCTAGACAATACACCAGCGTTGGAAATGGCAGCACAGGGAACGGAAGCTATATTTAATATTCCAGTTCATAGAATGATGAAAAAAGCTGATAATATTCAAGGGGCTTTAAACGAACAACACGAAAGTTGGCAAAGAGTATTAATGACTCTTGGTTGGGGCAAATGGGACGTTGGTGTTAGTGATTATCAAAAAGAAAAGAAAAAAGACAAAAAGAAGAAAAGCAAGAAAAAGGAAAAGAAACAGATAATCTACACTAGATAAACAAGTTGTCTAAAAGTAAATAAAGCAAAAAATACGTAATTATATAACAACAAAGTAAACTATTAAAAATGGCCACAACAGCACAAGAAATAGCATTGATGAAAAAAGACATAGAAACTCTAAGCGAAGACGTTAAAGAGTTAAACGAAAAGATTGACACGTTAATGATTAAATTGCTTGATCCTGACGAGGGAATAGTAGTCAAAGTTAACAAAAATACTGATCGTTTAGACGAGAGAGATCAAAATATGGGTAAGTGGATGAGGGATATAGATGACTTTCATCAAATGAAAAAATGGAAAAACAACGTTACAAGAGCGTTGTGGGGATTGTATGTTGCTGTAATTAGTTGGATATTTAAAAACTTATTTTGGTAAGATGAATAAAATAAGTGATCACATAAGTTATAAAGAAGCGACAATAAGTGCTACTGGTCTTAGGTTGGGATTAGATAACACTCCTAACTCAAAACAGTTACACTGTATGCAAGATATTGCCTACAATTTATTTGAACCTTTAAGAAAGTGGGTTGGTGGACCGATAAAAGTTAATAGCTTTTTTAGAGGTGAACCAGTTAATACCGCTATTGGTGGGGAGAAATCATCTCAACATATGAGGGGGCAAGCAATAGATATAGATGATACTTTTGGATACAAAACAAACGCGGAAATGTACCATTATATAAAAGACAACCTAGATTTTGATCAAATGGTATGGGAGTTTGGTACAGATGAAAATCCTAACTGGATACATATTAGCTGGGTATCACATAGGTCTAACAGAAAAAAATTAACCATTGCTAAAAAAGTAAATGGCAAAACAAAATATATTCACGAAGCACATAAATAAAAATAAAAGAATATGGCAACAACAACAACAACAATAACAATAAATAGTACAGATCTTTTAACAGATGAATTATCGTTATCTACTACAGCGGCATTAACACAGGCTGGTAATTCTACTGGTTTAACTGGTACTGCTGGTTTAGCTAGAAAGAAAACTGGAAACACAAGCGAATATACTTTGTTTGCCGCTGCGAGTTATACAGACGACAAGGCTCATAAAGCGTATTTAAAAAACACATCAACAACAGCGGCTGAATATTTTATAGTAGAAGTAGCTGGTACTGTTGTGGGTAGATTGTACGCTGGCGATTGGGCTTTAATTCCTTGGGCAGCTGATACTACAGGTACAAATTGTGATATAGACATAACGCCATCAGCGGCAGATATGACATTAGAGTACATGCTATTTACAGACGAATAAAAGAATTAATAACTAAATAAATAAATAAAAATTATGGCAACAACAACAGCAGCGGTAACGCTAACTAGTGATCTACTGTCAGACAATATGTCCGTGAACGCGTCTACAACGTGTGTAAAAGCGGGTACTACTGCTGATGGTTTAGATATGATGGAATATGGATATATAGATATAGTAACTGGAGATCAATTTGACCTTTTAGGTTCTGATGATTCGACGGGGTCACTTGGAAAACCTGTAGCAGGGGTAATGGCCAGTAAAGCTAACAAAGTTTATATAAAAAACCATTCTACAGACGAGACTTATTTTGTGAGTATTATGCTAGATGCTCAAGCTATAGGTAAATTATATGGTGGCGATTGGATGTTTATACCTTGGAATGCTACTGATGACGATAAAGATATAGAAATTACAGCGTCTGGTGGAACAAACAAAATATGTTATGCTTTATTTCACGAAGGAAAAACTTTAGTAGCATCTTAATAATAACATTAAAAAATAAATAAATATGGCAACAACAGCAACAATAAATATATCTTCAGACATAGCGCCTGGTTTTGGTGGTATTAGCGAGTCAATGACGTTAACACAAGGTGGTACACTTACAGATATAGACAGTACAACAGGGTTTTCTATAAGAAAACTATCAGCTACAGGAGCGGTAGATTTGGTTACAATGGACGATATTAGTAACACTGTAGAAACAAAAGATAGCACAGCGGCAAAAATATATATTAGAAACATTGGGTACAAGGGTGTTATCGATAAATCAGTTGGCGTTACAGTGGGCATAAAAGCAGAGGCAATTGGTAAGCTTTATGGTGGTGATTGGTTAATGATGCCTCTTACTGGCATAGATGCAGATGATGTTACGGTTAATCCAGCGACAGATGATACTGTAGTTATAGAATATGTAATGTTCTACGAAGAAAACTAGAAATGGCTTTTACAGCGTATCATAATATTACTGGGTCTACTGGTGTAGACGTGGAACTTATCGCTCCCGGTGAAAACGTCGGGACGATAAAATCTATTATGATAACTAATACTCACGCTACGGCGGATGCTACGGTTACTTTGTTTATAGAGAACGATCCAACCGCGGCGGCGGCTAGTATATTTAAAATACTAAGTACGGTAGCTATACCGTCTGACACGTCTTTACTTTTAGATAATAGCAGTGTTTTATCTTTTGATAACTCTGCTAGTGGATATGGGTTATATGTAACGATTGGTAGCTCCGATACGTTAGATATAATGATAAACATTTAATATGAAATGGATAGGCCAACATATATTTGACCTAAAAAGTAGATTTAGGAATGATGTAACAATTGATGGTGATCTAACCGTTAGCGGTACGTATACCCAAATAGACACAGATGTAAATACTACAGAACAATGGCTTGTTACAAATGACGGTACAGGTCCTGCCGCAATAATAAATCAAAAAGGTAGTGAAGATATATTCGACGTACAAGACGACGGCACTAGCGTATTTTACATTGAAGACGGAGGTAACGTTGGTATTGGGACAACAAGTCCCTCACAAGGATTGCACGTTGTTGATGGGGGTATTTTAGTTTCTCAATTTGAGTCTTCAGATAATACAACAAGTCAAATACAAGTAACAAATAGTAGCGGCACTGATGCTTACTTTGGAATCGCTGGTAGTAGGTTAGTTTTAAATAACAACGACTACGGAGCTGATCACTTTAGTATCGACTCCTCTGGAAACGTCGGTATCGGAACGACTAGTCCGAGTAATAAATTAGATGTCGTAGGAGATGTCAAGGTTCATAACACTGGAAGTGGAAATAATGCAACTTTATTTATTGATACCGTTTCTGGGGGTAACGCTGATTCTATTTTAAACTTTAGAGAGGCTACTGTTGATAGAGCAAGTTTATATTGGGATGGAGGAGATAATGATTTATATTTAACCACTACAACTGGTGATTTTTTAATAAATCCATCTGGAAACGTCGGCATAGGAACTAGTTCGCCAGGGAAAACCTTAGATGTAGAAGGTGATTTTAGAGTTAAAAACACAAATGTTTCGCTTGGACAAAACTTAGCACAACTAATACAACAAGATGGAACTAATAATCCTTTTTTGAACATTGCATCTACATCAAGTGGAATTTTAGTTAATAGTTCATTTTCTACTGGAATTCCTGGCTCATTTGAAATACAATCTAATGGAGGGAGTAGTTACATTGCATTAAATACTAACGGAGCAAACGAAAGAATGCGTATCGACTCCTCTGGAAACGTTGGTATAGGAACGACTAGTCCAGCAAGTCTACTACACGTATCTGGAACAGTTCAAGTTGGTGTAGACGACACAGGTCATGATGTAATATTTTATGGTGACGCTTCTGGTGAATATATGCAATGGGACACGAGTGAGGCAAAGCTAAAAATTGTTCACACAGATGAAGCTGTAGGTCTTGAGGTGTATACCAATGCTTCCGCACAAACTACCCAACCTCAACTTAAGGTAGGAAGAAATGTTAATGAATGGTGGGGCGCGTATTGCACGGACAGAACCGCACGTTTAGTACATAGGCAAGATGAGACATCTGGAAGTCCTAATACTTCCTTTGAAATATGGGATAGCAACACCACGGATAGCGCAGCTTACTGGGTGTGGAGGCATGCTAATGGTACTGGAGGTAGCTTAACTGAGAAAATGAAGTTAACAAAAAGTGGGGACCTTGAAATAAAAGGTATTTTAACAATGCCCAACTCGCAAACTTTAACATCTACAGCTGGTTTAATTACTTTTTCAGGTGGCGCTACTTTTACTGGTCCCGTAACTGTCGGTGTAGATGATACTGGCCACGACGTTAAATTTTACGGAGCAACTAGTGGTAAGTATTTACATTGGGATGAAAGTGAAGACGCGTTAAGATT
>Ga0080013_1004529_pt1 | contig 13618 bp, 10 predicted proteins | sample ETNvirenome_6_85_FD_69236 | JGI IMG/M metagenome (GOLD analysis project Ga0080013, IMG submission 69236) | Marine viral communities from the Pacific Ocean - ETNP_6_85 (SPADES assembly) (version 2) | ecosystem: Environmental > Aquatic > Marine > Oceanic | place: Pacific Ocean | collected 2013-06-19 | reverse complement strand
GGCACAACGGACCCGTAATTCAGTGACCGTGTATGCACGGGATTATCGTTACCGTATTCAGAAGGGGTCCATTGTGTTCACTCCTGCACCATCTTCAAATGATTCCATCAAACTGTGGTACATTCCGTCTCCCAAAAGACTGTTATCCAAGACTACAACTGCAATCACACGAGGTTCAACCACGATGTGGACTACAGGATCTCATGAGTTTGTCGTAGGAGACACCATCACAGGTCAGAACTTTCTGGCAACAACGTACAATGTGGATCAGACCGTCACTGCAGTAGGAACAAACACAGTGACTACAGACTTAGACTCTACAGGTCTGGCAGATCCTACAAGTTATGGAACCATCGAATCACGTTTTGATTTCTACACAGGATGGGATGAGTACATCATCATCGATTCTGCAATCAAGATGCTTCTCAAGGAAGAGGCAGATGTAACTGCACTTCTTCTTCAGAAGAATCAGTTGACAGAAAGAATCATTACAGAGTCACAGAACAGGGATGCAGGAGAACCACAAGTGGTCACAGATGTGGTGTCCTATGAACAGTTTTATTATGCATGAGTAGAGTCAATTTCACGGAGATTCATACTCCAGAAGAGACTGTTAATAGAGTGCAGAGCAACATTCACACGGCAATTCGTCCGTTGTTGAGTTTACCCTTTGCAGATGGTGTTCACAAAAAGGATGTTTCAATCACAACATCAGATACGTTAGTGAATCACGGATTAGGAAGGAATATGGAGGGATACATCATCACCAAACAGAATGCAGATACATCAATCTATGTGTCAAACACTTCCAATGACCTGACTCAGTATCAAACCATTTTGAAAGCAGGAGCATCAGTGACTGCAGATATATTCTTTTTCTAGGAGAGATATGCCAACAAGCGGAACCAATATAACATCCATTGTAAAATCAGATGTGGGGCAAACTGCTGCTCCTGATTGGGGTACTAATCTCAACACATCTCTGACTGCAGTTGATGACCATGACCATACGTCTAACAAAGGAATCCGTATCACTCCTGCTGCAATCAATGTGGATGCAGAGTTGGAGTTCAATGACAATACTGTCAGTGAAGTGAAACAGGTGGCATTGGAGTCTCAGTCTTCACAACCTTCAGACAAATCCCGTGCCATTTACAGTTATGGAGGTGAACTTTACTACAGAGATGCATCAGGAAATCATGTCAAACTCACTGCTTCAGGTTCTATTCCAACCACAGGAGGAACCATTGGTGGAATGGCCTCAACTGATGCTGCAGTCAATTATGTGGATGGTTCCAAGGCATTTGTTTTTGAGCATGACGGAGACAATGACGAGATGGGGAAGATGCAACACTCCACCCTCTTCCTCTACAATTTCCATGATGACGATGGTGCAACAGCAAACTACTACATCACCCTTGAATATACAGGAACTTCGTCTGCCAATACTTTAAAAGTTCCTGATGAGACAGGAACATTGTTGAGTTCTGCAACTTCCTATGGAGGAGGTGCAATTTCAATTGCAACAAGTGCATCAAACAACAACATTGATTTGACTCCACATGGTACAGGAGAGGTCAATATCACAAAAGTAGACATTGATGCAGGAGCAGTTGATGGAGTAACCATTGGAACAAACTCGGCCTGTACGGATCTCCGTGTGGATAATCTGAAACTTGATGCAAATACGATTTCAAGTACAGACACAAACGGAGATGTTGTTTTAGATCCCAATGGTACTGGAACTGTCAAAACTGATGATATTGCTGCATCCACAACCAATGGTGATCTTTCTTTAAGTGCAAATGGGACAGGTCAGGTGAAAATCAACGGAGATGATGCCAGTAATTCCTTCACGTTGCCTGATGGCAGAGGAACGAATAATTATGTGCTCCAAACCGATGGTTCAGGAGATACGTCATGGGGGTCCATTTCGGCACTATCAACGGTGGATAACATTGTGGCATCCTCTGCAATGAACATCAGTGGAACAGTTTCAGACCAGACTGTTTATTTTGGTGATACCTTCACTGTGAATGGAACAATGACTGTCAATGCAGATCTGGTCCTTTCAAATATTTATCAGAAAACATCTGCAATGACACTTACGAATTCTTCAGCACAGACCATCACTGGTGACGGAGGAGCAACAATTTCTGGACATCAAGCACTCTTTACATAAGGACTAATCATGGCAAATTTTATTATCAAGGCAGCATCAACAGATGATTTTCTCCTCCAGAGTGATGGAGGTACCACCATCGTCAGTATTCCAGGATCAGGAGATCCTTCGATTGCAGATGATGCAGGAAACACAATTGCAACTTTTGAGACAAATACTCTGAATCTGGGAGACAAGACCCTTAAAAAGCCCATTATTAAGGATTATGCAGAGGCATTTAATGCAGTAGGAACCAAGACTGTAGCATTCAATTTTGATCTGGAAGATGGGAATGTGCAGACGGTTACTATTGGTTCTATGACTGCAAATGTGGGAATTACCAATTCTTTAGGTTCCAATGTCAACAGTCTGACTGTTCTGATGACTAACGGAGGTACTGCAACGATTTCATGGGTTGCAGGTGCTCATGATGGAGGAGGCAATGCAGTAAAGTGGGCCGGAGGAACTGCACCAACTCTAACATCATCAGGAGTTGATGTCCTGACCTTCATTACGTTTGATGGAGGCACGTATTTTTACGGATTCTCAGGTGGACTCGACTTCAGTTAAGGAGAACAATGGCATTTTCTAGCTTACGTGCATTGATTGGTGGTGGTGGTGGTGGTGGTGGTGATGGAAGCCGTGGTGTTTTTGGTGGTGGGAGTGATGGATCGAAGTCAAATGTCATTGACTACATCACGATTTCCTCAACAGGAGATGCAACCGACTTTGGAGATCTTACTGTGGCACGGCAGGGACTAGCGGCAACATCAAATGGGACTACAGATCGAGGTGTTTTCGGTGGTGGGGATGATGACGCCCATTCAAATGCCATTGACTACATCACGATTTCCTCAACAGGAGATGCAACCGACTTCGGAGATCTTACTGGGACTCGAACCGCAGTAGCGGCAACATCAAATGGGACTACAGATCGAGGTGTTTTTGGTGGTGGGTATGATGGATCGAATTCAAATGTCATTGACTACATCACGATTTCTTCGACAGGAGCTGCAACCGACTTCGGAGATCTTACTGTGGCACGGCGTTACTTAGGTGCAACATCAAATGGGACTACGGGTCGAGGTGTTTTCGGTGGTGGGGCCACAGGATCGAATTCAAATGTCATTGACTACATCACGATTTCTTCGACAGGAGATGCAACCGACTTCGGCGATCTCACTGTGGCACGGCAGGGACTAGCGGCAACATCAAATGGTACTACAGGTCGTGGTGTGTTCGGTGGTGGGAGTGATGGATCGGATTCAAATGTCATCGATTACATCACTATTTCTTCGACAGGAGATGCAACCGACTTCGGCGATCTCACTGTGGCACGGAACACCCCAGCCGCAACATCAAATGGTACTACAGGTCGTGGTGTGTTCGGTGGTGGGAGTGATGGATCGAATTCAAATGTCATCGATTACATCACTATTTCTTCGACAGGAAATGCAACCGACTTCGGCGATCTCACTGTGGCACGGCAGGGACTAGCGGCAACATCAGATGCATGAAAGGAGGAATGGATTTAATACTTAAAAATCCATCTGTTTTAAAGATCGATAGTGATGCTCTAGCAAAAATTGAATCTCGTTTGCCTGAAATCAAACGAGCGAGAAATTCAGCAGGTCGGAAAAATACGCAAACGACCAGTCAATTAATGACCCTAAATATAGCAGGTGATTCACCATATCGGCATCTCCGTCAAATTCTTGCTCAAATCGAGAGAAAACGAGAAGCATTGCAAGCAAGTTATTTTAAACTAAAAAAAGATGATATTAGACTTAAAAAACTAAGATCCAAAACAGACGAATTATCTGAAGTTCAAGCCCAAGAAATTGAATCAAGAATGGAGAGTTCCCGGATATATATTGACGGGGCTCTCAAGGAGATTGGAATTTTTCAGGATGCATATGAGGAAATTAGAGATTCACACAATATCCCCGAAAAGTGGGATGAAAAAGATTCTGAAAAAGCAGAAATTCGGCATCACATAAAAATGGGATTCAGAAACTCGTACCAAGAAATGATGTCAACAGGCATGATCGGCAGGGGATCGGCAGAATACCTGGAACAATTCGGAGTACACCCACAATCTGCTCGCAAGTATTTGCATGATTACATTGTGCAAAACGAGTCAATGATGGAGAAAGGTAAGGAACCAACCATTGAACATTTCCATCGATTTTTGGATTCAATGGCAGATAAATTCCAAGAATCACATAAACTCTGCATGAAACGGATTGGACTTAAAACTCTGGTCCGTGAAGAATGGTGTTACCGTGAAACCGTATAATATAATGATAGGAACACCCGCATATGGTGGCATGGTGCATACTGATTATATTTGGTCGGTTTTACCATTACAAAATAGTGGGGTCAATTATGAGATTGCATTTATTGGCAATCAAAGTTTAATTACGAGAGCAAGGAATGAGTTATTTTCATTATTTGTTTCAAGTACTTACGACAAGTATTCTCATTTGTTTTTCCTTGATGCGGATATCGGCATCAAGCCAGAGGGAGTTAGAAAATTATTAGACCATGATAAACCATTGATTGCTGCACCAGTTCCATTAAAGGGGATAAGTCCAGATGGGAAACCATTTTTCAATGTAGGGGAAATACTGGAGGAACAAGAAAACAGTTTGGTTACAGTAGACTCTGTGGGTACAGCAGTAATGTGTATCAGAAAAGACTTAGCACTAGAAGTAAAGGAATGGGCAATTGAAAATAAGCAAGTCTATCAAAGGAAAGGTCAATCATTACTAAATAATGTAAGACAAGAAATATCAGGAGAATTTTATAATGTGTTTGATGTAGGTATTTTTGATGATGATTATTTGTCTGAAGATTTTTATTTCTGTAGGTTAGCGAGAGAATTGGGACACAAAGTTTATGTGGATGTTTCAATACCTACAAGACACAACGGTAATTATGTTTTTACATCTTAAACGCGAAGAGTGGTGCTATTTCTAGACTTTTTAAAGAAAGGATAACATGAGTTATGTAAAATTGGCCCAGAATGGAACAATAGAACAATGGCCTTACAGGGAGGATGATTTACGAAATCAAAATAGAAATACTTCTTTTCCGATACAAGCGATCAAAGTTCAATCGGTTCGTGACAGTTTTGGTATAAAAGAAGTTAAATCTGTAGAAAAACCTTCGTATACGGAATCGACCCAACGTCTGATTGAACAGACTCCTGTTTTAGATAATGGACAATGGACTCAAAGCTGGGAAGTGAAGGAAAAAACGAATGCTGAAAAAACAGCAGATAATGGTTTTGAGTGGGAAAAAGTCCGAAACCAACGGACCCAGAAACTCCAGGAAACCGATTGGCAGATGGTCAAAGCCTTGGAAACTGGAGAAGATGCATCTGATTTGAGGACCTATCGTCAGAAACTCCGGGACATTCCGCAGGACCAGACAGATCCTTTTTCGATCACTTGGCCTGAGTTATGAACCATGCCTCTACAGAAAACATTAGTTTCCGTAGACCTATCCGGGGGGATTGACACCAAGACGGATCAAAAGTTGGTACTTCCGTCATCTTTGGTTGAGTTGGAGAATGGGGTATTCACAGTGGGGTCTTCTATCACCAAGAGGAATGGATACTCCAAATTACAGGATACTCAGTTGGATGGAACTGCACTTCCCACAGGTGATGCCCTCACATCTCTGAAGAATGAATTGCTCGTTTTTGGTTCCAACAAACTTTATTCATACACTTCAGGTTTGGGACGTTGGTTGGACCGTGGGGGGTTCCGTTCTGCAACCACATCTGCAAAAGATCTCCTTAGAAACGAGTATGAACAAAGTGCAGTTGATGCCTGTGAAACATCAGAAACCATCCTTTATGCATGGGAGGACACATCAGGAGGAGTCAGAGCATCAGTTGTAGATGGGTCGAGCAACACAGTTATTTTAGACAACCAACTTATTTCCTCCACAGGGAAATGTCCCAGATGTGTCGTTTTAGGAGAAAACCTGACTTTAGTTTATGTGGATACATCAGGAACCGATTCAATTAAATCCACCCAGATCAATGTCAATGATCCAACCTCATTCAGTGCTGCAAAAACACTCTATACAGATGTAAACACATCCTCTCCTTGGGTTGATGTTTCTCCATATACTACCAGTGGTGATGTTAGTGCAGTCATGGCATATGCAGACACTTCCAACACAGTCAAGGTCAGTTATATAACATCCACAGGAGCAGCAGGGAATCTTGCCAGTGGATTCGTAGCACCTGTCACTTTATCGTCACAGGCAGAGGACTCCATTGCCATTTATGCCGACACTTCTGTTTCCTCCGATGTTTATGTTGCCTTTGGGAAAAGCACCTCAAGTACAGGATTAAAAGTTTTCAGACTAACCTCTGCACTGGTAACCACTGCATCGACAACATCTGCAGATGCTACTGCAATCAAGCAAATTGGAATGGTTTACAATACGAGTGCAACTCTTGAGGTTTACTACGAGAGTAATGCAGCAGCAACTTACAACCACTTAGTCAACAAACGTGATTATACGACTGCATCCAACACCATTAGTTCTGCATCCGTAATCATGAGGTCTGTAGGGTTGGTATCCAAACCTTTCCGATATAATTCTGTTACTTACTTTTTTGTCATTCATGAGTCCAGTTTACAGTCAACCTATTTCCTGATTGATTCTGCAGGATTGGTGATTGCAAAACTGAAGCAAGGACTTGCAGGAGCACTCCCAACCCGTCCTATGCCTTCCAATGTGGTCAACCAGACTACAGGGATTTTTGAGTTACCGTCACAGGTGCAAACCCGGCTGGAAAGCAGAGATAATGATATATATGGGTTGAAGGGGATCTCCAGACTCAAGGTAGATTTTGTTTCAAACAGGAACTTTTTGAACAAGGAAATGGGAGAAACCCTCTTCATTGGAGGAGGATTTGTATCTGCATATGACACTCAGACCATTGCAGAGTTAGGGTTTCATATTTATCCAGAAAACGTGAGTGTTTCAACAGCAACATCAGGAGGGTCGATTGCAGCAGGAACCTACTCGTACCGTGTTATTTACACCTACCAGGATGCAGTAGGACATATCAACCGTTCTGCACCTTCAGTGGGAGTATCTCAGACCACAACGGGAAGTACTTCAGTCAACACAGTGACAATCCCCACATTGAGAATCACAGACCATAGTAATGTCACAATAGAGGTTTATAGAACCGTTGATGATGGAACCATTTATTACAAGTGTGGAAGTGCAACCAACTCCACTTCATCAGATACTGCCACCTTTTCAGACACAGGTTCGATCACGGATTCTAATTTGTTGGCAAAAGAGCAACTTTATACCACAGGAGGAGTAGTGGATGTGATTGCTCCACCTTCTACCAGTGTACTTGGAATCTTCAAAAACAGAATGTTTGTAGTCTCCTCAGAAGATCCTCAGGTGCTTTATTACTCCAAAAAACGTCTGGGAGAGGATGCAGTTGAGTTCAATGATGCATTTACTTTGACTGTAAACAAAGCAAAGGAGGTGACTGCATTTCAAGAGATGGATGAGAAACTTCTGATTTTTGAGGATGACAGGATTTTTGCAATCACAGGTGATGGACCCACTCCTGCAGGATTGCAGAATAACTTTTCAGAAGCACAACTTATCACCTCTGATGTGGGATGTACTGACCCCCGGTCAGTTGTTCTGATTCCACAGGGATGTCTTTTTAAATCAAACAAAGGAATCTATTTACTGAACCGTTCACTGGAAACAGTATATCTGGGAGCACCTGTAGAAACTTTTAATAACCTGACTATTACCAGTGCAGATCTACTGCAATCCAAGAATCAAGTCAGGTTTCTCACCTCAGATGGTTCCACTCTGGTTTATGACTACTATTACAACAAATTCAGTACCTTCACAGGTCATAAAGGACAGGGAGCAACAGTTTGGGATAAGGCAGGAAATTATGTTTATCTGAGAACAGATGGAGAGGTTTGGGAGGAAAATACTGCATTCACTGATAATGGTGCGCCCATCAACCTCAAACTGACAACTGCATGGATTAAAACAAATCAGGTGCAGGGTTTCCAGAGGATCAGGAAAGCATTCATTCTGGGAGATTTCAAGAGTGATCATTCTCTGAGAATGGAGGTGGGATTCAACTATGCCCAGTATTATTTAGAAACTCATAATTTTAATTACATCACGGATCTGTCTGTCAATAATTTTGCAGATGAGAATCCTTATGCATCAGAGACTTTTGCATCAGGTTCTGCAGGAGTTGCAGATGGGATCTACCAGTTCCGTGCAGGAATAAAGAATCAGAAATGTCAGTCCATCCGATTTTCTCTTTCTGACACAGAAGACACCTCTCCGGGTCAGGCATACAGTATTTCAAACCTGATGATGGAGGTAGGAATCAAGGACTCAGGCATGAAACTCCCATCCCAGAAATTAGTATGATGAATCAAATGAATCCTGGTGATATGACAGACGATGAACTGTTCCGTCTGGCAAAACTTCTACAGAGAATGAGAGGAGAAGGTCTCGCATTCATCAATCCTGGAGAAGCAGAGATGCTCAAGGATGCAGGAGGATCTGGACAACCCATACAGGGAACCCAAGGGTTTGGTGTGGGTGGGGGGCCGATAAGGAGTTACCAAGATGACGATGACAATGATTGGGGAGGAGGAGAAGGAGGAACTGCAACTGATACGCTTGATGATGATGGAAAGATTACAACCATTAAAGAGGATGCCCCATACGGAGGATATGGGTCAAAACAGGCACAAGAGAGCATAGAACGGACCCAAGCATCAGAAGATGGACAACAACCACCTCCAACTCCTGTCCAATATGGTCCTGACCTTGATGGGAATATGCATTCCAGCCAAGCAGGATTGGATGCAGCAAACAGGGCAATTCGGTTAAGGAAGGCAAGGGAGGCAATTACTAAACAGGCACCTAATTTCCAAACAGACACTGATTTTGCCACATGGTATGCAGAAAATGCTGGAACTCTGGGACTTGATGATTCCTATAAGGAAGATCTTGAACAGGCATTCAATGACCAGATGTTGTCGGTCTATAAGGAATCCAGACTCCAGACCAAGAACTTCTCCGATTTAGTATCACAAGCACTGAGAAGTAGTGGTGTGGATGCAGAGGGGAATCCCATCCCACTCACTCAAGGGGATTTGCAAAACTTAACCTATGATGCAGTTTCAGCAAATCTAACAGGTTATTTTGGAGAAGACGAAATTGATCGTTTAAGTGAGAACACTAAAAGATCACTTTTTGAGTCCATGCTTAAAACTGCAGTTAGGGAAGCACGTTTTACTTTGACTCCAGAGGAGGTGGATGTCTTTGCCAGAGATGCAATTTCTGCTGATACGGTAGACGATGCAACTGCACCCACAGTAGGTGAGGTTACTTCTGCAAAACAGGTCACAGTAGAAGAGGTCGCAGAACCAGACAGAGTGGTTATTGCACAGATTGGAGAACTGAACCGTACTCTCATTGATGATGTAGTGGAAGGAGAGACAGAACTGGCAGATCACCTCCTTCAGAGGGTCCGTGGTGAGGCAACTTCTCCTGCAGAACTACAACTGAAACGTGCCACAGAGAACAACCTCAAGATGCTCCTTGGAGCTACTGCAGGAGTGGCAGACCCTGCCAAGTTGAGACAACTCAGAAATACATATTCGGAGACTGCACAGGTTCTCTCAGGACAGGCAGCAGAGTTGAGATCCAGAGAACAGATTGATGCAGAGAACCGTCTGGTTCAGATCTACAAACAACAAGGAGATCGGGAGTTGCAGGTTGCAATGGTCAATCTGGAGACTAAGAAGCAGGAAGCATTTGAACAGGCAGACTTGGATCAGGTCCGTAACCTCTCCATTCAGCAAGCAAATCTCCAGAGAGTGATCACCAAGGCCAATCTGGACCGGGATGTGGAGCTTGCAAACCTTGACACACGGAGACAGAAAGCACTGGCACAAGGCAGGATTGATGTTGCAGTGGCATTAGCCAACTTAGAGAAGGACATCACTCTCTCCAAGACCAATGCAGAGTTAGCACTCAGATCTAGAGCACTCGATGATGCTTTGGCCCTTGCAAACTATCAGGGTGAAATGGCATTGGAAGGAATCGAGGTCAAGATTGATCTTGCAGAGATGGAATTGGATGTGAAGACCAAACTTGCAGAGTTGGGATATGACACACAGGAGAAGATTGCAACATTGAATGCAGACACTCAGTTGGCAATTGCAAACCTGAATGCAAGTGCAGCAAAGTATGCTGCAGACTCCAAGGAGAGAGCAGGATTCATAGGAGCAATTGGGACCATAATAGCAGCAATAGCAGCATAAGGGAAAGAAATGGCAATATACACAGTTAAGAGTGGTGACACATTCTGGGGGATTGCTCAAGAGCATGGTCTGTCTGAATCAGAGTTGAAAGGACTCAATCCTAAGATAACCAAACCAGAACTGATTCGTCCAACGGATCAGATCATAATTCCCGGTCAGCAGGAAACTCCCCAAAAACCACTTCCTTCTATGACAACTGGATCTGAACCAATGGTAGGTTCAGGGGGGAGTGACACGAAATTAGAGGATTGGAAAATACTGAACCCAGAATTAGCAAAAGATTTATTCCCAGATCCTGTTCAAAATTCTGACCAAGATTCTGGTGAACTTATTGTGGGTTCTGGGGGGGTTGACATGAAGCTAAGTGATTTTAAATCCCAAAATCCAGAATTAGCAAAAGATTTATTCCCAGATCCTGACAAGACTTTTCTTCTACCAGAAAAACAGGGAGAAATCGTTGCAACGGATACCTTAGAAACAAAAGGAACACAGTTCCCAGATGCAGGTTTACGTTCTATTTCCAAATATTTTGGTGTGGATCAACAATTTATTGCTTTGACTGATCCAGTAACTACTTACCTATTTGAGAATACTCTATCAAGTTTGGGTCTTCCTTATGCCTTAGATAACAATGGTGAACTTATGTACAGATCACCTGAAGAAATGTCTGGTTTAGAAACAGAAGCACAGGCATCTCTAAATAATGCAGCTCAAACTTTAGGGTTTAATCCTCCTTTTACTGAAAATGAGAACATAGAAAAAGCAGTTTTAGAAGTTATTAAACAACTACCAGAGAAAGAAAAAAAGGAAGTAAATACAAGCACTATAAAAGAAACTATAAAAAGAGGACAAGAAGCAGTAAAGGACTTTTTTATGCCAGAGCCAGAACCTAATATGGATGTTGCAGACGATGCAACCAAGGCTGCTTCAGAACTAGCAAGTCCTGTAGTGGAACAAACGGAAGTAGAGACTGTATCTGAACCTCCTGAGACAGAAGAAGAACCCCTCACACAAGTTTCCACCAAAGACATTAAAAAACTGGCAGATGAGGGTCAGATCTCTACTCAGACCAAAGAAGCATTTGATGGTGTATTAGAAGGAGGATTTGAGTTCTTTGGCAACTCTGCAGTGATTAAGAAGATTGACAAGGAGATCGAAACAAACCGTCTCAGGTTACGTGAAATCAGTAGTGGACAGATCAAACCTTACTTTGGAAAAGAAGACACTGGTAAGAAGATCATGGCAGCAATTGCAGCAGGTCTGGGTGCATATGCGAGTGCAATGACAGGGACTCCCAACTTTGCCTTGGAGATTATCAATGATGCCATAGACAGAGACCTTGCAGTACAGAAGGAGAAATTGGAAAGACAAAGACTGTCCATCATCGATCAGAATGATTATCTGCAACAACAAAAAGCAGATCTGCTTGCCTATGCAGAGTTGGAGTTGGACAGGATGTCTACGATTGCAAGTACAAAAAATGATGCATTAAATAATGCAGTAAAATTTGCACTTGATGAACAAACATTTGAAATCAACAAAAACAAAATTAAGAAACAGGAAAGAGAGACAGAAGAACATGAATTTGCAAGAAATGTTGTTATTGCAGATGGAGTAAGTGGGAGGTTTGGTGAAAATGTAGCAACAACGGAAACACCTAGACTAAAACGTGAAATAAGACGTTTTGTATCTGGATACAATGTCCTTGTGGGAGCACCTAATCTAGCTGAAACGGTAGCAGGTCAAATTACTGATACACCTAGTTATAGTGAAACCTTTAAGTCTATTGAGTTTACAGACAGGTTTGGCAACAAAAGAACCACGGAAAGAAAAGATAAGTTCTCAGACGAAAAGATACAAGCAGAGTCAGAAGCAAGAGTCATTGATGGTGTGGTCATTACTGATGACATGATCACCAGTGCAGACCCTGTGACCTTTACTAAACGTGGAATCATTAACCAGTTAAAAGATCTTGCTTCAAAAGAAAAAATTCAAATTGTAGCAGGAGGGAAACTAACTCCTGCAGGGGTCAGGATTGTTCAGTTGGATACCTTCCTCAGAAACTATTATCAGAGGTATATCATGCAGACAGGTGCAAACCTGACAGGAACTGAGGTTAAACAAGTTACTGATATTCTTCCAAGACCTACTAAGTATGCTATTGCCACGGGGAATTACCTTAAAGGTTTACAGGATACAGAGAACTTACTGAGGTCTATGTACGCAAATGAGGTTCTTGGTTACATGGATGAGGAAACAAAAAACAAAATAAAAGGGAAGAGAACTCCCTCCAAGAAATCCAAACTAAAAAAAGGTGATCTTGAACTCGTTGGTGATTCAACCTAATGGCTAAACTTTACAGTTTTGCAGAAGAGGAAGTCAGGACTGTACCTGATGAGGAAGTCACCAAGTTAGTCCTTGATGGTTCCCACTCCTTTCTCAAGGGAGATAAAGTCCATGTCAAGGACCGTAAAGGGAAGGTCTTCAAGGTTCCTACTGAGAAAGCCCACTTTGCAATACAGGAAGGTTTGAGTTATGCAGGAGCCAAGGATCTGGAGACAATCAGACTCAAGAACTATGTCAAGCAACGTCCTGGTACTGCAGCCTTGTTGGGAGTTCTGAACTCTTTGTCATTTGGTTATTCAACCGAGTATTTGTTAGATATAGGAGTCCCAAAAGAAACCTTAAAAGCCTATAGAGACTCCAGAGGTGGAGTACCCAACATCATTGGGGAGGTTGCAGGAATCATCCCTAAACTGAGTCCTGTAGGAGGTGCAGGAATCATTGGGAAGTCTTTAGTCAAAAGAGGTCTGAAGGGTCTCAAGGGTGATGTTGTTGGAGGTGCAGTAGAGGGTGCAGTTGTTACCACTCCAATGGCAGTTTCAGAAAACATTCTGGAGGAAAAACCTAATCTTTCTTCTGAACAGATCATTGCAGGAGCAGGGTTTGGTGCATCTGCAGAAGGTATTGTTGGTCTACTTCAAAAGGGTGGAGGGTTTCTTGGAAAGAAGGGGAAGACACTTGCAGATTATCTCTATTACAGATCCACAGGAGCACGTACTCCTGAGTACAAGAAACTGACTCGATT
>Ga0080013_1004528_pt1 | contig 13619 bp, 11 predicted proteins | sample ETNvirenome_6_85_FD_69236 | JGI IMG/M metagenome (GOLD analysis project Ga0080013, IMG submission 69236) | Marine viral communities from the Pacific Ocean - ETNP_6_85 (SPADES assembly) (version 2) | ecosystem: Environmental > Aquatic > Marine > Oceanic | place: Pacific Ocean | collected 2013-06-19 | reverse complement strand
GAAACCAAGCAACCCATATTCTGCTTCGAAGGCGGCTGCTGACATGCTTGTGATGGCATGGGGAAGAACTTATGGACTAAAGTATCTCATCTTAAGGCCAACGAACAATTACGGAATAGGTCAATATCCAGAGAAGCTTATTCCAGTTACCGTCAAGCTTTTAATGAGAGGCAAGAAAATTAAACTCCATGACGAAGGAACACCAATAAGAAACTGGCTCCACGCAGACGACACTGCGGCCGCTGTAACAACTTTGATTGATGCCGGCATAAATGACGGAATTTACAACGTCGCCGGCGGCTTTGAGCAAAAGAATATCGATACAGTGTCTAAAGTACTAGAATGTTATTTTGGAGAAAAAAGAGATTGGGAGCCATATTTGGATTTGTCTTTCGCGCGCGAAGGACAAGACGTAAGGTATGCTCTTAATGATGATAAGCTGCGGTCTTTAGGTTGGAGACCGCGAAAGAGCTTTGATAAAGAAATCAACCATATTGTTGAGCATTATAAAAACAATTTTAAATGGTAAAAGGAGTACATTAATGCAATTATCTAACCAAGCAATTGGTGCCATTATGATGGCGCTTCAGGAATCTTTACTGCACCAGTCAGACATTGTTCCTGTTTTTCAGGGATTCGAACTTGAAGAGACCGAAGAAGGTCTTATTGTTAAGAATCCACCAACTGTGCATATGGACAAACAAGAGCCACAAACAGAACCAGCTGTTGAGTAATGCCTCGTTATAGATACGAGTGCAATGAGTGCGGAGATATAGTGATAGTTTTTCATGGCATTAAAGAGACATTTACAGAATGTAAAAAATGCCCTCAAGAAAATACCATGAAAAAGCTATTATCGACGCCTCTTGCTATTAAAAAACAGCCGAAAACAGACAAGAAAATTGGCGATATAACGAAGAAGTATATTGAAGAAAATCGCGAGATTTTAAAACAACAAAAAAAAGAAGCAAAGGAGAAAGCACATGAGCCGTCTTGAAATAATATTAACAGCAATTTTGGCGTTCTCTTTGTTGTTTAACATAGGCTTGATGATATACACAAGAGGGGTGATCGTTCGGCTATTGTCGGTTTCTGAAGAACTTGGAGACCTACAACAGATGATTAACTCTTTTGCTGCTCATTTAAAGTCTGTGTATGAGCTGGACGCGTTTTATGGAGATGAAACATTGTCCGGCTTAGTAGAACATGCCATTTCATTTAATGAATATATTGAAACATTTGAATACATTTATTCTTTGACAGCGGCAGAAGAAGAGAACGAACAAGGAGCCCTAGTTGATGACGACACAGAAACCTCGGAAGAAACGGAATAAAAAGAATTATTATTTCACTTCCGATCACGAAGACGCAATTGTTAGATATGCACAAAGCAATTGCAAGAGAGAAAGAACTGAACTTTATATTAAATTTATAGGACCCGCTTTCAATGAAATGGTCGACAAGATAGTTTTTACTTACAAATTTACTAATTTGCCAAATGCAGATTCACTACGAGAAGAGTGTAAAATATGGCTAATGACCATATTAGATAAGTATGACCCCAATAAAGGCTCAGCAGCCTTTTCTTATTTTTCAGTTATAACAAAAAACTGGTTTATTCACAAAGTAAAACAGCAGCAGAAGAGAAACAAACGCGAGATTGATTTAAACAACATTTCCAAACGCTATGAAGAAGAATTTCTTTCGACTCAAGAATCTTATTTAACTCATAGAGAAGAAGACGAATTTTGGAAATCATTTCATTTGGAATTGAAGTCATGGGATGAAACTCACATGAAAGAAAATGATGCGAAAGTTTATAAAGCGATCCTTATTCTTTTTGAGTCTAAAGAGGATATCGATATTTTTAATAAAAAAGCTATTTACTTATATCTTCGGGAGATCACTGGTTTGAATACAAAGCAGATTGTTAATTCTCTCAAAAAATTCAGAAAGAGATATTTTTCTTTTAAGCAAAATTGGGAAGGTGGACAACTATGAGCGGCAAAGATTTAGAAAGCTTGATTGAGGAGGCTCTCGGCAACATTCGCAGCGATAGAAAAGTTGCGCGAGAGTTTTTAAACGAGATCGCTAATGAAATTGCCAACGATGCTGATAAAAACAAGTACTTAAGCACTGTGGCAGCCAAGCACGTAGAATCGCTGCAGCGGTCCAACGAACAGTTGGTTAAAATAATTGGACTGAGACAAAAAAATCAAACACAAGGGTTTGCCCTGTCGGACGAAGATAAGGACAACTTGTTTGACATGATTCAAGGAGGCGCAGATGGGCAGTCATAACCTAGAAGATATTTTAGCAGATCCAATGGCCGCCTGGTCTCAAGGCGTAAGAAACGCGCTAGAGGATAAGGCTCACCCGGGTCTCTCGGCTAAAGCAATAGTCATGACGTCTCCCATGGGGCGCCCCCGCCCATCACCCGGGTCTTTGAAGCCGAACTATGAGTACACTTTTTACGCTATGGTTCCCCGTATTCATGGTAAACTTTTGAAAGAGCCTGGTTCTATAACTTATGCCACTGGTATTCCTCAACGCGAAGCAGCAAATAATTATCATCATCAACTTACAAGATTTACTATAGTGGGCGATCTTCCGCGACCTTCTCCTGGCGACCTTATAGACGTCAAACTGCATGCCTATGGTCATGACCGCGGCTTCTCTGACTCAATATTAAATTTGGAGGATGGTGAATATGTAGGAATGGACACACCACAATATGCACCAGAGTGGGTGCCCAATACTCCGGAAACAATGCATCAAGCCGGCACAAAACTCGCTGATTTAGATTGGACACAGGCAGTTAAATCACCAGTTGGGTTAAATCAGGACCCGGGCACCTTTAGTTGGTCTAACGGAAAGGCACAGTATAAAGTAATATGGACGGAAACCGGACAAGAGTTAAAAAATGGTCAAATTGAGGATTCCGGGTTGCTCGTCACAGATACCATTGCGTGGCGCAGAGAAGTCGCGACTCAAGAAGGTCATTCGGTGGCTTTCGGTCAACCATTTGATATTGATCCTAAAGCGATCACAGGAGCTACGTTGATCCGACCAGCTATGGATGACTGGCTAAAACTCAATGCGGCTTTTCGCGCTGTGTTTGATGAACCACTTAAAAGTAGTGGCTATCGTACATATGATGGGCAGGTTCATCAGCGCATGAAGAGGGCTGAGGGAGACGTAAATTGTCCGGGTGTGGCATATCCTTGCAAGGGAGGGACATGCTATAATAAAGGAAATGGCGAAGGAAGTGGTGTCCTAGACATAAATTGTAAGGTCGTTTATTCGGCCGCCACCCCTGGTACTTCTAATCACGGTTGGGGCGCCGCCGCAGATATTCGACGACGCTCGATCCGAGCGTGGAAGAAAACATGGAACTCCGAGACGGGGAAATACGAGCAAATTGGCGCTTACAACAAATCCGGCACGGCCGATCCATTCAGGTGGTTAAACAAATTTTCTCGTGATTATAACTTTATTTTTGGAGCCTCCGACGAGCATTGGCACCTTGATTGGACGAAATTTACTGAGAAGATTACGGATTCCACGAAGCGCGTTGGAAAACCCAAGGAGTGGACCAAGGAAGGCTCAGGATTGTCCGGCGATGTGGCTGGCGGCAAGTACGCCGATGGCACAGAGATTGTTGCTGCAGTCACGCCGGCTAGCTGGACGGGACGCCGGCTATAGGTCCTGCATAAAGGAAGAAGACAATTGGCAAAGCGTACAAAATTATATTCGTGTAACACTATAGAACAATCTGATGTCACAACGATATGTAAGGACAATTTCGGAAAAGTAATCCCCTGCTCAAATTCTTCGACGGGTGAGCATGATGTTGCAGCTTCTACTACACGCCCCAAGGTTAAGAACCCAGCATGTGTAACAGTTGAAGATTTAGTCAAGGAGGGCAGAACCCCAAACATAGTACCTTCCCTTAGTGGTTTGTTTAATACGGCAGTTTTGGACGAATCTGCTGAATTTCAATATCCAGTTAGTTGTCATCCCATAAAACATGGAGATGCCTACATTACCTTGGCTCGCGATATGCCTGCTGGATTAGTGTCGGGATTCGGTGGCAAAGGCGCAAAGAAAGCCGCGACAATTGATTTAGTTGTGGGGAGAATGGCTAGCATTAATGAGGGAACGGGCCCGCCCCCGGGTCAGGTAGTGGGTAACAGTTTTTTTGCAGATGCAGCCAGAATATACATTAGCCAGCTGACCAAAGTTGATAAGAATTTTGGATTGGCAGTTACAGACAAGGACCCTAAGACGGGAGGACCTAAAGGTCATGTCGGTGCTGCGATTGGGCTAAAGGCAGACGCAATAAGAATCATCGGAAGAGAAGGGATAAAGATTGTCACCGGGAAAGCTCAAGGTGTAAAGCTTGGACCTGACGGTGAACTGAATTCGCGCGGGGGTAAAATAAAGAAGCCCGCTCCACCAATTGAATTGATCGCCGGGAATAACATCGAACCGCGCACCCTTCCTGGCGGAAAGTTTCGAAAGGGAAAGACTACAATAAATACATTGCAGCCGCTAGTATTAGGGGAAAATACAAGAGATTGTATGCAAGACTTGGGAAATATCGTAGACGAACTTGCCAGTACAGTATTTAATATGGCGCTAATTCAGCAAACTGTCAACACCGCGCTTGGAATTACTCCAATAGCTGCTCACGCCGCGGCAGTTGGCGCTGCAGCCCCGATAAATTTACAAACAGTTGTAGGCGCACTCCACAGTATCCGAGCCAACAAGCTGACATGGGAATTGAATTATACTAAAGCTGTTGGCTATAAATATATTTGCAGCGAAAATGTCAAAACGACTTAATTATTAACGAGATCTAAATGGCTGAATCAAAATTTTTAAAGTATCAAGACCCATCTGGTGATGGGTTAATCGATGTATGTGATGCATTTATCGAGGTGGCGGAAGTTCCTTGCGAGGAATGCAAGTGTATAAAAAAGAGCACTGCTATCACTCCTAATTGGCGCAATCTAGATGATAAAGATGTGTTTTTGAATGAAAAGAATTGTACGTATCAAGTCTTCATTCAGACAGGTGAAGATAAAATAGCAGACTCAAATGGCGACGATCTTTTGCCGGGCTTCTATGAAGAATATGCCGATCAAGCAGTTGAGGCTTTGTTGACCGCGTTCGATAAAGACACTGGCGCCGCGGCCCAGCGAACAGTTAAGGAAGTTCTTGAATCTACTGATTATGATTTGCCTGCTCGTCCACATTCACGCTTGGTTTTACTTTATTCTATTCCGCATATCACTTTATGTAACATTGAAAATGCCGACGACGAAGATGACGCCGACGAAGAAGACGAAGAAGGAATTGCGAAAGAAGTAACCTATACGATATCAGAACTTAAGACCAAATTAATTCGAGTCAGAAAAGGATTGCATTTGTATGCTGCATATATGAAACCTTGGAGGTTTATTGAAGGTGAAAATTTATATTTCGAAGAAGGACTCAGCGCCGGAGCCACTTTTGATCTAAAGAATTATGGTGATTGGGGAATTCCTGGCGGATCCATGTTGGCAAAAATACTGCCACAGTTAGATAAGTTTTTAAATACAAAGGGCAAAAATATCCGCGGTGTCGCTGGAGGTTGGGGTATTTTTGGAGATACAGTTGAAAAACTTACTTTTGCGTTTGACAAAGAATACAGATTAAAGAAATTAATAGTCTATACAGTCGAATGCGGCGAAAAACCAATTAAATATACTGCTGGAAAAAAACTAGACAGTCTTCTTAACAAACCGTTGAAAGAACAGAAATATGCCAATCACGGCGCCATTAAAAAGACCGATGTAACAGCCATGGCATATTTGGCTCAGCTGTCTGAAATGGAAGCGGATTTAACCGCAAGAGAGCCGATGCCATGGCTAGAATTTGTTAAAAAATATACTTATCCTGCGATATATTCCAGTGTAAATCAGGGATATACCAACACTGATCCAGAAAAATCAGCCGGAAGTTGCATTGCAGAAAAACTGCAGGAAGAAGGAAAACAACTTGCCCAAGACATTCTTGATACGACATTTAGTATTGGGGACGCTCTCGCTTATAAATTCTCAGATAATCTATGCTCGGAAGACCCAGTAGAAGATAAAATAAATGTAGGGCTGATATATGATCCAAATACAGAAGCGTATAAGACAATTGAACAGATGGCGAAAGAGCAAGCGTTTCAGACTCTAGAACAAGATGATGCAGTCTTTGATGAATTTTGTCAGCAAATTATTAATGGCGGTTTTGGTGGTTCGGATAGTCTCGCTGATTTTATAGAGAGCTTTGGTAAAATTAAACTTTGTGGTCTTCATGCAGCGTTACTTGAAGCAATTAATTGTTTGCTTGGTGGACTTTCTCTTGAAGAATCATTGAGTACAATTGCGAAAAGCGCTCTCCGCGCAATGAGCCTTGAAAATTTCGGCAATTTGTTTGTTGGGTTGCCACCAGAAAAACAAGCAGAATTAGATGCACTGGTTAAAAAGAAGTTTGAAAATGGAGAATTCTTCAAAGAGAACAGCACATATCAACAAGCATCAGACGCCATCGCGGGCAAACTAGACTATACCATACCATGGGAAGATCCAGCTGCAGTAGAAGCCCAAAAAGAAGAAGAAATGCAATCCAGTTCCACCGGCGAAACAGAAACAGCGAAATCGGTACCGACTCCTTCTGAGAATTCTAGAAGAACTCTTGCCCAGCAACTTGATGGTTCAGCAGCGAAAAAAGAACTAAGTCCAAATATTGTTTTTGAAGCATATGTTTTGGCATTAATAGAAGTATATTCGGATAATTTATTTGAATTAATGGAAGAGTTAAATAAATTCCCTGGCGCACAATTGGTTGCTGGACTAATAGCCGCAGTAGACTGTCCGAAGCCGCCGATACTTGAGCCTAGTGCAACAGATTGGATTAAAGATGTAGAGCTGCCTTTTTGTAGAAACGCGAATCCAGTTCGATTACCGCCTATAACTAATCCTGCTTGGTGGATGCCCAAATGGCCTGATTTATCTGGCGCTTTTTTAGAAGCAGCCAAAGAAGCAATTCAAGAAGCACTTTTCAATATTTTAATGACATTGATGATGAAGGTGTGTCAAACCTTGGGAGATGCTGCATGTGGTATATTGGCGGCCGGAGGCGCGGCCGCCGCGTCGTTACCCACGGGAGGCAGAACAAGTATAGCCGATGCTGTTAACGCATCTATTTGCGGTGATGACGTTGATTCAGAACAAATCGACAATACAATTGTGGACATGTTTGCGGATTTGGGTCTAGGTGCCGCGGCGCTAGCAGATACAGAACAAGTACTTAACTTTGCTGGAGATATTTCCGCAGCCACTAGCAGAGTAGAATTAAGTAACGCATTTTTGGGGAATGTTTCAGACCAATTTGGAAAAGTTGTCAGCACGCTGGTAAGGTTTGAATATCCAGATTTTGAACCAGCGTTGGGAACAGAAGAAGCAGTCAGAAGTTTTTTTGAGAATATGGGTAACTTAATGCCGGCAGACTTCAGAAGCCAATTGGGTGAGTTTGTCGAATCGCTCCCAGAAGATGATATGCTTCCGGTTAATCCATCCTTGTGCGCAACAGAAGAACAAATAGAAGAATTCTGCGCCTTGCGCGCAGAAATATTGGGTGGTAGAGCAACAGAAGAGCAGATCGCGAAACTCTGTGAACGACCTGTTGACGACTTAGAGGACTTAGTTAATGCTTTACAAAATCCGACTGTTGACTTACCACCTTTATTTTCTGAACCTGGGTGTGATGACGGCTTAATTCCTTATGAGGCCGAAGAGGCTGCAGCAACCGCCACCACCGCTTTGAATGGGATGATAGAACAATTAAAAGTTGATTTTGCAACTGACATGCTTGGGAATGGTCCCGGCGAAGGCAAGTGGGGTCTCATTAATATGATTCTCTCAGACACCATGGGAAGACCCTATACTGCACATACAAGAATGGCCAGTAACAGGCGAGCTTGGGTAGATTTTTATATAGATCCGGATCCTGACGGCGCTAGCGCTAGCGAAGTCCCAGATGGGAAATTTGCAAAGTTGAAACGCCAGCGAGGTGCATATCCTTATAAAGTTGCTGCTTGGTTAGAAGATTATATGTCCGATTCTTTAACTGTTGAGTTTACTTCCAACAACGAGCTACAAGAAGATGTTCAAACCTCACAGAGTTTTGATGATGCCGGCATTACTGCTTTTGGAGGCGGTATAGATTTATTAAAGTTGCCAGATTTGGGATATAATACCAAAGTTGGTGTGAATTTTGAAGGCGAAGAAGTGGTCTTTACAGAAAAGGCACGGAAAGCCACCCCCGATTTAACTTTACAGTTCAAGGATAATTCAAAAGGTTTGTCCGATGAGGATGATATGTTTAGTTACGGATTTGATTTAGAATTTTATTTGTCTGATTTAATATCTGGTCAGGGGCGGACTATTGGAAGAGCAGCATCAGCAGAAAGGTCAAGCATTCTCTCTTCTGATTCTGTTTCTGCTATTTCTGGTCGAAATCGTTTTGATGACAATGTTAGAATTAAGATTAATGAAACATACAACTCTAAAAGCGATCCAAACACGGTGTTAGCCGCTATGGTTCCCATGTTGATGATGAGCTATACTACTATTGTTAATATTTTAAAGCCCGATAATAACGAAACTGTTGAAATTATTGAAAGAAAGTTTGAATTTTTGGCTACTGATAATACTTTGGAGGAAATAGATTTAGACGCCTATCCCAAATTTCTCTCTACTTTTATTGCCAAGCAAAGCTATCTTCCACAAATTGTCTTATTGGATGAAATGATCGGCGCTGGCACCGTAACAAAGGGCGACATTAAAAGTAGCTATGATGAAATAATGTCGTCTATAACACAAAATTTCATAGACTTGGTTGCCAGCAACGAAGATGCTTTTCTATATGGTGCTACATATGACGATTTGTCTTTTGATGATATTGAATATGTAGTAGACGACGGTCAAACAGAATCAAATGGCGGAACAAGTTATTATGAAGCAGAAGTTGATGATGGCGAAGGAGGCACTAGAAAAATCAGAAATGATGATCAAATCATGGGCATAAGCAAGATGCAACATGAAAATGAAGACACAAACAGAGTGATGTATCTTGACCCTGGCGCCTTTGGCGGTTCATACATGAATCCTCCTCTTTACATTAAGCCGTTAGAAAACAAAGGATGGCTTGGGTTTATGGACGTGATATTTCCAGACTTAAGTCCCTGTAAGCCGTATAGGACCGACTTGATTGATTTTGAAGAGATTCAACAAAAGGTGGAGAATTCGTATCCCACTATCCCCGAAGACGAACGTCTGAAATCAGATCCGGATTGTATAGTAGAAACACCCTATGCGAGAATATTGGGAAGAGCAGCCAAGTCGGGATTAGAAAGTATCATCACTGCCGCCATTAAAGTCTATGTGAGTACTTTTTTTGTTAAATCGATGGCAACATTTACTAAGTTTTATCCTAAATTTCCAGATACATTCAGTAATATTTATGCGGCTTACCTTGTGGAAGAGATGGAGGCATCTTTTAAAGATGCGCAAAAAGCAGGATGGGAACTGTTTAACCCATTTAAGGATACTGAATTCTGGTATGCATTCTTGGAGCAGTCCGTGCAGCTATACTCTCGTCGTGTAGATAGCGGAGATATAAGTGATCCGTCCGACTCGGCCATAGAGGCGTTAGTGCAGCTTAATGAGGTACAGGAACGATATCACTATCCGTATAAGAAAGATAGAAAAGATGCCCGAACTAACGATGAAATAGGAAATTTGGAGTACTTGGGCGCCCGCGGGTTAAAAAATTATCGCCAGCAAAAAAACCTTGAAGCTATTCAAGAAACAGAGGAAGAAGCTAAAGTAGTTTTGAAAGAACTTGTCGTTGAGCAGCTAAATATTATGGGAGAGAAGTTCATAGAAAATCTTAAAACCATAGGTATGACGCCAACTGTTTATGATCTGGATTATTATCTTCTTCAGTATTTGTCACAAGGTGGTGAGAGCTTGACACTTGATCAAGAGATTAAAGAAGAATACGCAGATTTTGCCGAATATAGCACCAAGAAGCCGGCTGCTAACGATGGATATTATACAAACGGGGGAGAATTTGCACTTCCGGACGGAACAGAATATATAGGATATTATCATCTTGGGATGGAGAGCGGTGTTACGACTTATATAACTGGCGAATTTGGAGGCAGGAATGTTACCGGCGAGACATTGACTCCCTTTGCAAGTAAAATTACGGTCCCCATCGGGGACATTACAGAATATGGAAGTGTGGACGTTGACACAGACGACACAAGCAAGCCGTTTGTGATTGAAAAATACATTAGCATCAACGGTACTGCGAAGAGCCCATCTAGCGCAGTAGATACGATAACAAGCGTTTTAGATCAAAGTCAAAATATTTCTGATGTTTACCCGGGCTCTTTAGAATTGGTAACAGACAATAACGGTAGAGTCGTTGGTCTTGAAGGAGAATTGGGCGTAAGACACGGATTAAGATTTTCTGTTATAGTTAACGGAACACGATATACAATAACAGAAGTTGAAGTAGACGCTCTAGATCGCCCGTTGCCACAAATAGATCCACTTGAAAGTGATAGTAAATTATTGTTATGCTTGATAAATAAACTTAAAGAAGACGACAAGTTTAAACTAATTGCGCAATATGTTTTCCCATTAAAGAAAATAACAGCCATGACGGCCATTTATAATGGACTGGCATTTTTGCCTTCCATTGGTGAGAAGGTTGCCGCTGATGGCGAGACGTATGGCTCCGATGGTGGCGATATTGTCATAAAGCCCGGAGTTTCAGTAAGTTTTGACGAAGATGGAAGTACCACCATTTCATCATCTGGTGACGAAGGCGCCTGGGCAAGTAAATTAGATCGTGATCCGGGCAGTATTGGTGGTATAGGGGTTCTAGAGTGGGACAATTGGGATCAATCCTTGTTGAGAAATTCTAAAAGCAGAATCAAAAAGATTTTCAAGAGCTATTACAATTCTAGAGATTTTGATCCTAGCAACGCCGGCGATTCGTCAGATAGCGGTGGCACTGTGATAACTAATGAATTTAAGTCAAGATTCAAAGTGAAGCCGGGACAAAACCTTCTTCCATTTTGGAAAAAGAGAATGCTTCGCACAAATCCATTTAATGCAGATGGAGAAATGTGTGAAAAGAAAGATTAGGTGATAATTACAGAGAGGTAGAAAATTATGGCTTCCTATGGAGTTGCCCTCCCGTTACAACTAGATTCAGCAGACGGATTTACGATGATTAAAAGCATCGGTAGTTTGGCTAGACAAAATTTAAAAATGCTTATATTGACCATTCCGGGCGAACGCGTGATGGAGCCCAACTTTGGAGTTGGTCTTCCTATGTATCTTTTTGAGAATTATGGTCAGAATACAATGTCGCAAATAGATAGCAAGATTAGAGAACAAGTGGGAATCTATATGCCGGCAATTGAAATTAATAATATTGATTTTGGCATTATCGATCCAGATAGTAACTATTTGGGCATTGCAATAGAATATTCTATTCCAAACATAGGAATAACAGATTTATTAGAATTAACTACTTAAAAATGAGGATTTTTTAATGGCAAGTGATCAGAATAAGATAGTATCAATAGATTATACTCATCGCGAATTTAGTACAATTCGTGAAGATTTAATGGAATTAGCCGAAAGGCTCTACCCAGACTCATTTCAAGATTGGAGTGAAGCGTCTTTTGGGGCTTTAATGATAGATGCAGTCGCATATGTAGGAGACCAATTATCATTTTATCTAGATTACAATGTTAACGAAACCTTTATGGATACAGCGTATCAATATGACAATATTGTGCGGCATGGTAGAATTCTTGGATATAAAAATGAAGGAGTGGCGTCTACATACGGTACTGTTAGTATGTATGTATTGGTTCCGGCCTCTAGTGCTGCCTTGGGGCCAGATACAAATTATATTCCGCTTGTTAAAAAAGGCACACGATTTACATCCGAAACTGGATTGAATTTTGTATTAACAGAAAATGTTGACTTTTCAGATTCTAGTAATCTCACTGTTGTGGCGGCGGTTGATTCCACAACTGGTTCTCCTACATATTATGCGATCAAGACAATTGGAACTGTAGTTTCTGGATATTTTTCTGAAGAGGCAGTAGCCGTTGGGGCGTATGAAAGGTTTTTAAATATAGCACTTTCGGCAAATAATATAGCAGAGATAATAACCGTCTTTGATTCACAAGGAAATGAATATTTTGAAGTAGATTATCTTGCTCAAGATATGGTACTGAAGGAGATTGGCAATACCAATTATAAAGATGACAATGTTCCCTCCCTTTTAAAGCCCTATCTGGTGTCTAGAAAATTTGTTGTTGAAAGGGACTCTACCGGCACTTATTTACAATTTGGTAGCGGGAAGGAAGGAGAATCAGATGTTGTGGCCGATCCACAATCAGTGGCAATAGATACTTATGGAAAAGCTTATGTGACAGATATAACGTTCGATCCTACTAGATTATCAAAAAGTGAAAGCTTGGGCGTCGTACCATCGAACACAACTTTAACAGTTACTTATAGATTGACAAATGGTGGAAGCTCGAATGTATCCACCGGTGCCCTGAACTCGGTTTCAGAGGCATTGATGAATTTTAGCGATCCAGTCAGCTTGGTTGAATCGACAATGCAAGACGTTGTTAATTCTTTGGAGGTGACCAATGAAGAGCCAGTTATCGGGGAAGTCACTATACCAAACTCAGACGAACTTAAAAGAATGATCTTTGATACGTTTCCTACGCAAAATAGAGCAGTAACACAGGCAGATTATGAAAGTATCACATATAGAATGCCTAAAAAGTTTGGCTCCTTGAAGCGGTGTTCCATGCAAAAAGATCCAAATTCGCAAAAAAGAAATTTGAATCTATATGTTGTTTCAGAAGACAACTCGGGCAAACTAACAGCAACAAACAGCACCATTAAGGACAATTTAAAAACTTGGCTAAACCAGTATAGAATGCTTAATGATACAGTAGATATCTTAGATGCTTATATATTGAATTTTGGTATAGATTTCATTATAAAAGCGGCGACTAATGCGGACAAATACACTTTGTTAGACGACGCTATCGCAGCATTAGCTACTTTATATGAAACTGCTCTTTATATTGGAGAGCCATTTTATATTAGCGATATCTATTCGACGTTGAAAAACGTAACAGGAGTTCTAGACGTCACAAAGGTAACAGTATCGTCTAAAACTGGAGCAAATTATTCAAGCGCAAATATAGTCATTAACGACAATTTATCCCCCGATGGAAGTTATGTGATCGTGCCGGCCAATGCGTTGGTGGAAATTAGATATCCAACAACGGATATCAGAGGAAAAGTTATTTAATGGCCATTAAAAGATATACAGCATCGGCTGACAACACTATAGTTAATGCCTACGAGCCAAACTTGAGGACTCGTGGTACCGGAGCAAATGCCGGCCAAGCAGACATATTAGAAACGTTTTCAATCTACGGACGAGTAACAACAAGCTCG
>Ga0080013_1004527_pt1 | contig 13621 bp, 35 predicted proteins | sample ETNvirenome_6_85_FD_69236 | JGI IMG/M metagenome (GOLD analysis project Ga0080013, IMG submission 69236) | Marine viral communities from the Pacific Ocean - ETNP_6_85 (SPADES assembly) (version 2) | ecosystem: Environmental > Aquatic > Marine > Oceanic | place: Pacific Ocean | collected 2013-06-19 | reverse complement strand
TTTAAAATTATTATTTATAAAAATAAAATTAACATAACAATAGGAGTTATATAAAATGAAAATGAAAGATATGAAAAAATTTACAGAAACAGCTCATAAAAAACCTGTTCCAAAAGATGTTCAGGAGTTCTTCGAAGAAGAAAGAAAAGGAGTTAAAGTTGGAGATATGGACTTTGTACACTTCGTAAGAGCAATGAGAAAAGAGGCTAGAAAATAGCCTTTTGGTGGAGAGTGTCTCACTGGGTTGTGTGATTTATAGGAGTGATATCCTATAGAGTGAAACAGCATAGGCCGTTCCTAGAGTAATAAAAGATAATCCTTGGAGTTATAGCCAAGGTGTCTAGGTAGGAACTATAACTTCCTAAAGATTGGTTCGAATCCTTTACTCTCCACCTATAAGGGCTATAAAAAAATTAATAAAAAAAAAAAATAAAATAGGAGTAAATAAAAATGACAAAGAAAGAATATCAAAAAACATATATACAGTTTAGAACTTTTATATATCAAGCTAAAAAAGTATATGGATATTTAAGAATGAGACAAGAGGGATTAGAAGGAGAACACATACGACTAAATAAAAGTGATTTAATAGATAGACTAGATTCTGTTTATCAAATGGGAGTAAGTGAAAAAGGTGCTGACTATAAATGGCAAGAGGAGATAGATACTGATGCCTTTCACTTTCATACTAAAGAAGGTAAGATATGGTACTTTGGAGATGAATGGTTAGGAAGACCAGAAGAAGTTTGGATAGATTAGAATTTGTGGTGTGTTAGGTAGTCCTAGGCAAATACACTTAATTAGAAGTAAACAATATGCAGACCGACTTCTAGCCACAACATATTAGGAGATAAAAAAGTGAGTGAATACAAATACATAGAAGAACAAGTTAAGATAAGAGAAAATTACAAAAGTAATATAATTAATTTAGAAGAAGGTATTGACAAGCTAATTGAGATAGGATATTCTTATGAAGAGGCAGAAGAATTTTTAACTAAAGAGATAGAGGAGATGTTGGCATGAGTAGATATAATGAAATAAATCTACAGCACTTTGCAAATTTAGTGCAAGAAATAAATGTATCTAAGTATACTCAAGAGGAGTATAGAGATATAGTAGAAGAAATATATATGACTATCTTCAGGCATAATACTAAAGGAGAATATGTTATAGAAACTATGCCTAATGAGGAAGGTAATTGGAAAGTATATGAGCCAACACAAACGAAGGAAGAGGCATTGAAGTTAATAAAAGAACGCAATAAACATGGAGGTAATTAATGAGTGAATATAAATACACATATAGATTTAGTGAGCAGACAGTAGACACTAGGTACTACAAGGTAGAATCTAATACGAAACTTACGCAATCTAAAATGCAAGAGTTGGCTTGGTGTTGTGAAGGAACTGGAGGAGAGTTTGAGTGTAAAGAATCACCAGAATTTAAAGCTACTTTTGAAGGCACTGAATATGGAGATGATGCAGTATATACAATGGAACAAGGACAGGAGGATTTAAAAGGTGAGTAGATACAAAGATTATTTAATGGATTGGCAGAGTAGAATACATGAGATAGAAGGATATGAAAATAAAATATCTGAATCAGAATCTCTTGCAGAGACTGTAGACTTTGTTATAAATAAATTAAATCCTAAGTATGAGTTTGAGAAAGTAAATATACATGATGTAGTTTCTGAAGACTGGGACTTATATTGGGAAAAATATAATGTGAGGGGTTGCTAATGACTAATAAAGAATTAATAAATATTTTAAGAAAATTTCCTAAAGATTCTATTGTTCAAATAAATAGTAGACATAACAATTTTAATGCTGAAGATATAGATAAAATTACTGTTGAAGATGAACATAATAATACTGAAAATTTTACCGGTCAAGTTTATATTGATTTAATAGGAGAATAATAATGCAGATAGAAAAATTAACTGATAAAGAACAATTAATAATAGATTTTATTAAAGATAATAAAGTAGATGTAGACGAAGTTATAGATGCCATAATAAAATATAATGGTATCATAGGTGTTGGCCTTGTTAGTTTACAAGAACATTTAGTATATGCAGTTAAGAAACATTTTAAACAAGAATCACTAGATAAAATAATGAATGGATAATAATATGATACAGAATAGTATAAAAAGAAAAGAACAATTACAAAATTTAACAAGCAGTATTGTTAGAGTGGAAAAAGAATTAGAAATAATTAAGAACTCTATTAAACAATTAATAGATAAAGAGATAGAAGAACTAGAAGACCTTGACCGGTATACCAATCAGCAAGCAGACCTAGAGAAGGAGAGTGCATAGTGGATTATAAAAAATTATATGAGGAGTTAGCAGAAAGATTAGTAGGTATTGATGCCACTGAAAGATTTAAACACATAGAATTAATTAATTATGCAGATGAATTAAAAACTATTGAGGAAAAATATTATGAAGTTAAGACCAGAACAAACTGTTAAGAATAAATTAATATCTATACTAGATGATATAGAGGAGAAGTTAGAGGAGATGCAGACTGAAGAGTATCAGCTAAACACAGAGGACTATGATTTAAATAAAGATTTATTTAAACTATTAAGACTAATTGATATGGCAAGGAAGGAGTTAAAGAAATGAGTTACGGATTTTATTTTTTATCTGGAGTTTTATTTATATCCGGTGTACTATTGCTAGCTAGTACAGAGGACACCAATAGTTTATTAGGTGGTGCAATATTAATTATGCTTGCATTTGGATTAACATATATGGGAGGTAAGGTAGATGACTGAAAAAAATTTAACGCCGGCAGAACATTGGGAACTACACCAAGGCCTATGGAGTAACCTAGGTTGTGATATGGAATTAAAACAAAAAACTAAAGATACTGTTGTGTATGTTGATAGAAATACTGATAAGTATTATTCTTACTCATCAACATCAGGAAGTATTTATTTAGGAAACTCATTAGGATATATAAAGGAGAAAAAAATATGAGTTATAATATAACTTTACAAAGATTAAATAATGCAGTAAAAGATATTAAGTCAGAATGGAGTGAAGGAGTAAATGATAGTCATACTTTAGCACATTATAGAGGTGTAGCTAAAGGACTTGATACATTAATAGAACACTTTCAAGAACTAGATGACTTTACAAAATGGAAGAAGGAGAATAAAGATGAAACCAATTAAAAGAAAAAAACAAAAAGATAGACTTATATATATCTATGGAGATGAGGCTAGTTTTATATGGGAACATTTCAATATGACTATAAGAGATGATGAAGATAGAATTGTGTTGAAGTTTGTTAAATATGAATCAAGAGGTAGCTATGATAAACGATAATAAATATTTAAGTGCAGATGAATATATAGAATATACTTGTGAGCAAGCAGATAAGATTATGCAGATGAAATTAGGTAAAGACTATGATAACTATTGTGCTTATGATGAGGCCGGAAAAGAAATAAGCTATACTCTAGAAGGCCAAGATATATTTATGGGGATATTATGTGCAGTAGAACAATGCCTAGATGATGTAGGTATATATAATGAAGAGGATAAAGATGACACATAAAACTATTTTAGATAAAGGTAAAGACTATTACCTATCAGCAGATAAAGTTTTATATTGGATACAGGTAAACCAAGATAAGTTACCTTCTTTAAAATATGCTATGAAGAGTAATGTTAAAGGTGCAATATCAGACTATCATTGTTGCCAAGCATATATAAAAGAGATGCGACAGTATCTAAGAACCGGTACTTGGGTATCAGATTTTTATGGAGAACACCAAGAGTTTCAAACACAATGGAGAGTTATGTATGAGTGATTATTACTGGTCTAATGGTGGATTAAGACGAGATACCGGAGAGAGTATAGAGTATGTTTTAAAATACCTTAAAGATAATAATATTAAATATAAAGATACTAGAAATAGTAATAGTATTTTAACTATATATAATAAAGATAATAAAGAATATGGATATGTTTATACTACTGGTCGGTGGAGTACCTATAAAGGAAAAGAAGTTAAACATTATCATAGTAAAGGTATAGAAGATTTTGACACTAACTATTTAAATAAATTTGTAAAGGAGAATGAAGATGAGTAGCATAAAAGAATTACAAAAAGAAATAACAAATAATTTATTTCAATTAGATAAAGACGAACTAGAACTTATTGTCTTGCATATACAATCTTTAATTAATAAGAAGTATATGGGAGAACAAGTGAATTTGCTTGATGTCTATATGAAAATAGAACAAGTGGATAAAAGACTACAACAAATGGATGAAGATTTAGTTAGTGTAATAGTAAATAGGGGGATTAAAGATGAGTAAATATACATATATTGTAGAAGAATGGTCTACTGATTCCAGAAGATACACAGTAAAGTCAGATAGAAAACTTACAGAATCAGAACTACAAGATTGCTACATAGAGGCCGGCATACCAGATGAAGGAACGACCACTGAAGTTGATGAGATACCTAGTGGCGAAGTAAATGTTACAGTTTACTATAATGGTACAGACTATGGAGATGATGGACAAATGGAGATAATACAAGGAGAGGAGGATTTAAAAGGTGATTAAATATATTATATACACACAAAAGAATTGCGTATACTGTGCAGAGGCAAAGTCTTTATTAGATGAAGCCGGCGAAGTATATGAAGAGATAGAACTAGATACTGCAGAAAAGATTAGGAGATTTAAAAAGGATGGTCATAAAACTGTGCCACAAATCTTTCTACATATAGGAGGATTTCACGAACTAGAAGAGTTTTTCTTTGGAGATGAAGTAACATTTAAACCGGATATAAAGCTCGTGGAGAAGGCGAAACATACTGCAAAGGTGTTACCTTTTAAAGGAAAAATAGGTGCTATCTCAGACCTGGGAAAAGATGATGAGTAAATTAAATTATAAAGAAATAAAGCAACGAATAGATGCTATTGAAGATAGGTATTATAAAGGTTGGAAACAATCTGAAGAATGGTGGAGAGTTACCGGAGAGGTACACCCAACAGATAGAAGATTATGGACTTACTATCATAACTTATTGAACAGTTGCACACAATGAATATTTATGGTATAATGTTAATAGACCCTTATGATTAAAATAAAAAAGATATCTAAGATACCAAATCTTGTAGCAAAAAATTTACTTGACACAAGATATAGGCAGAGGATTGTGAAGAACAAGAAGAAATATAATAGAAGGAGAGATAAGAATGTATATGATAGCACACTATAGATTTAGGTCAAATGACTTGATAAAGAAATGTGATTGGAAAGAAAACTTTCCGGTTGACCAATTAGTAGATGATAACAACCATATATTAAAATTTAAAAGTAAAAAGGAAGCATTAGAAACTTTAGAAAATTGGGGAATCAATACATATATTGCTTTACAAGAAGGAGTAAGAGTGGAGATGATACAGTAATGACTGAAGTTTTTATGTTATATTATTTTTTAGGTGGCATATTAGTAGGAATGTTTATTATATTGCTTGCCTATTTATTAACAAGGAGGTAAAAATGTACGACCCAGTTGTATTAAATTTATTAGAAAAGAATGTAAAAGATTTACAAGGACAATTAGTTAATGCAAACAAAAGAATTAAAACATTAACTGATGAAAATTATAAATTAAGGAGAGCACTAGGTATTGAAAAAGATGGAGGCAGAGGAGTAACTAATAGCTCTGATGGAGTTTGGTTAGGAGATGCTGAGATGCCTGATGCAGAGCATTTAAAAAATGAGTAACGCTAGAGAAAGAAGATTAAAGGTTACAGGAAAATGGTTTCAAAAACCAAAGAAGATAAATTACTTGTGGGTTAATAATATTTTCCCTATATTATTACTTGCAAGTTTATTTTTTTTATTATATAATTATTAGGAGAATCAAGATGACTAATCTCTGGGAGAAAGACGAAAAGAAAATGTATAGGAAATTATTTAAGGAGTACAAAAGAGAAGGTTGCTCTAATGAAGAAGCAAGATTATATGCTAAACAAGATTGTAGGAATAGCATAGGTTTAGATATTGATTCAGCAGAGGTTCTTTATAAAAATGCTTTGAAAGATATTACTTGACATTATGAAAAAATATACTATACTATATAAATATATATATATAATATATAATATAATTAATAACTACATATTTAAATATATATTAAATATGTTTATATTATTATTATCTTTATGGGTATTATATGTATTTATTATGATGTTTTATTATACATTTAAATAAAAAAGAAAGGAATATAAAGTGGTAGAGTTTTTATTATGGTATACAGTTATTTATACTGTTATAGGTTTAAGTAATGCAGGAATATTTTAATGCAAAGTAAATGGATAAGCAGAGGAGAATGCCCTTCGTGTCATTCAAGCAATGGTTACAACATACATGTTGATGGACATGCCTTCTGCTTTTCTTGTCAGAAAAGATTTAACAATGTAGGAGAGGCAAAGATGGAAACAAAAATTGTAGATATACCAAGTAAAGTTTCTAGTACCGGTGAGTATGGTAGCATAACGGATAGGAGAATATCAGAACAAACTACTAGAAAATACAGAACAAAGATAAGAACAAATGGTTCTGTAATATCTCATCATTACTATGAATATTACAATACAGACGGTAGTCATGTGGCTACAAAGGTTCGCCAGGTAGAGGGTAAAAGAATATGGTCTCAAGGAGATATGACTGATGCCTTACTGTTTGGGCAGAATTTATTTAAGTCCGGTGGTAAATATATTACTATCACTGAAGGAGAGATAGATGCTATGTCTACCTATGAAATGTTAGGAAGTAAGTGGGCAGTAGTATCAATAAAGAACGGAGTTCAAAGTGCAGTACAGAATTGTAAACAACACTTAGAATATCTAAATAGTTTTGAGAATGTGGTTGTTTGTTTTGATACAGATAAACCAGGGGTTGAGGCCTCACAAAAGGTTGCTCAATTATTTGAACCTAACAAATGTAAGATTGTTAGACTAGACCACAAAGACCCTAATGAATATCAAAAGATGGGTAAGTCTAAAGACTTTGTGCAAGATTGGTGGAGTGCTGAGGCATATACACCGGCCGGTATAATGAACTTGGCGAGGTTAGGAGACACTTTATATGATGAGGAGTATTGTGAAACTATACCTTATCCTTGGAGTGCTATGAATGAAAAGACTTATGGTATGAGAACCGGAGAATTAGTTACATTTACTTCTGGTGCTGGCATGGGTAAGTCTTCTATTATGCGTGAGTTAATGCATCATATTTTAAGAAACTCTAATGACAACATAGGAATACTTGCATTAGAGGAGAGCACAAAGAATACTGCATTTAATATTATGTCAGTAGAGGCCAATGAAAGATTGTATATTAAAGAGATAAGAAACAAATTCTCAAGAGAACAATTAAACCAATGGCAAAAAGATACTGTAGGTTCTGGTAGGTTCTTTGCCTTTGACCACTTTGGTTCTATTAGTAATGATGAGATACTATCCAGGGTTAGGTATATGGCGAAGTCTTTAGATTGTAAGTGGATATTCTTAGACCATTTATCTATTCTTGTGAGTGGTCAAGATGATGGAGATGAAAGAAAATCTATTGATGTACTGATGACTAAGTTGCGTTCATTAGTGGAAGAGACCGGAGTAGGTTTATTATTAGTATCACATTTGCGTAGACCAACAGGAGATTTAGGACATGAGAATGGTAAGGAAGTAACTCTATCACACCTTAGAGGAAGTGCAAGTATCGCACACCTATCTGATAGTGTGATAGCATTAGAAAGAAATCAACAAGCAGAAGATGATGTCATTGCTTGCACAACAACGATTCGTATTTTAAAAAATAGGTACACTGGAGAGACCGGTGTATGTTCTTACTTGCATTATGATAAAAAATCTGGTAGAATGTCTCAAATAGATAATCCTTTTGAAGATAATTTAGAGGGAACAACAGGAGTACAATTATGAAATGTTATAACTGTGGAACAGATTTAATTTGGGGAGGAGACCACGATTGTGAAGATGATGAGGAGCATGCTATTGTTAGCAACTTATCTTGTCCTGAATGTGATGCCTTTCATTTAGTATATTGGGGGCACAAAGTAGAAGATAAAGAAGATTGGGTAGAAGGTTACAGAAAATGGTCAAAGGAAAAACAAATAGAATTGTTTAAAGAATCAAAAATGTGGGAGCATTATTGTGATGAAGAAAAAAGTATGATGGAAGTAGGTAAAGGAGAACCTTGTAACTGGTGTGGAAAGGAAGAGAATGAAAATAATACTTGATATTGAGACTGATGGTTTAAACCCTAGTAAGATACATTGTATTGTAGTTAAAGATATTGATACTGACCTTGTAACTGTGTGGGATTCAAGTAATATGTATGGATTTAAAAACTGGGCAAAACAAGTAGATAAATTTATTATGCATAATGGTTTATCTTTTGATGCACCGGTTCTTAATAGATTATTAGGAACAGAAATAGTTCCAGAAAAAATTATAGATACTTTAATTTTATCTCAGTTGTTTAATCCTATAAGAGAAAAAGGTCATAGCCTTAAAGCATGGGGTGAAAAACTAAACATGTTAAAAGGTGGAGAAGATGTAAACTTTTCTAGGTATGATTTCAATATGTTAAAGTATTGTAAACAAGATGTAGAAATAACACATGCTGTTTACAAAGAACTTGTAAAAGAAAGTGAAGGGTTTTCTCAAGAGTCTGTAGATTTAGAACATGATATAAGATTAATACTAGACCAACAAGAGAAGAATGGTTTTGCTTTTGATATAATGAAAGCACAACAATTATTAGCAACACTTAAAGATGATATCTACGATTTAGAACAATGGTCATTAGAAGAATTTGAACCTACTATTGTAGAGATGAAGACAAAGACAAAAGAGATTCCTTTTAACATTGGTTCTCGTCAGCAGATAGCAGACAGATTAATGAAGAGAGGTTGGAAACCAAAACAGTATACAGATAAAAAGAATATTATTATTAATGAAGCTGTTTTAAAAACAATAAAAGAACCGGAGTTGAAACTAACTGCAGAAAGATTTTCAAAGTATTTCTTACTGCAGAAAAGGGCAGTAATGGTTGAGTCTTGGATAGAGGCATGTGATAATGATAATAGAGTACATGGTAAGGTAATGACACTACGTACTATTACAGGTCGCATGGCACATAACTCACCTAATATGGCTCAGATACCGGCTGTATATTCACCATATGGTAAAGCATGTAGAGGACTTTGGACAGTATCAAACATTACAAAATATAAATTAGTTGGTACTGATGCTAGTGGTTTAGAGTTACGCTGTCTTGCTCATTATCTTAATGATGAAAAATATACTGATGAGATATTGAATGGAGATATACATACAAAGAACATGGAGTTAGCAGGCCTGGAGGGTAGAGCACAAGCAAAGACATTTATATATGCTTTTCTTTACGGAGCTGGGCCAGAGAAGATAGGTAAGATTGTAGGAGGAGGAAGAGATAAAGGTAATATTCTTATTAATAGATTCTTGTCTAACTTACCAGCATTAAAAAGATTAAGAAGTCAAGTAGAGAATGCAAGCAGAAGAGGTAGGATAAAAGCTATAGATGGTAGATACTTAAAAGTTAGGAGTACACATTCAGCATTGAATACTCTTCTGCAAGGAGCAGGTGCTATTATTTGTAAGCAATGGTTATTACATATGATAAAGAGAGTTTACAATCAAAACCTAGATGTGAAGTTAGTTGCTTCTGTGCATGATGAATACCAGTTTGAAGTAGCAAATAAAGATGTGAATGAATTTTGTAGTATCACTAAGATTGCTATGAAAGAAACTGAGAGGACATTAAATTTAAGATGTCCATTAGATAACGATTACAAAGTAGGAGTAACATGGAAAGAAACACACTAGAACCAAAGACAGAAGATAGAAAGAAGTTTGATTTAGATTTACAGTATGGGCAAGTAAAAGAAAAGATTGTTGCTGACATGCTACAAGATAAGAAGATAGAAGTAAAATCTGAAAGAGGTATGTGGTTAAAGACAGGTAACATTGCGATTGAATATGAAAGCTATGGTAAGCCTAGTGGTATTAACGCAACCAAAGCAGACTACTGGTTTCATAATCTATGTGTGGGAGACCAAGTATATGGTACATTAGTATTTGAAACTAAGATGTTAAAGAAAATTGTTAATACATCTATCAATGAGAATCAAGTTAGGAGTGTATCTGGTGGAGACCATATGGCTTCTAAAATGTATCTAATGAATATCCAGAAATTATTTAATGTAGATATTATTAAAAAATCAATAGGAGATATTAATGACTGAAGAAATTTGGAAACAAATTACAATGCCAATGTTTTTTAGAGGTTATGAAGTAAGTAACAAAGGAAACCTAAGAACTAATTGGAAAAAATATGCGAATCAATACAAGAGAGAACAACAAGAAACTTGGAGAGAACATAAATCATATCCATATCATAAAGGAAAAAAAACTACAAGTGTTGATAAACAATATATGCAGACAAAATTAAATATTAATATTAAAGAATTACAGAAACAAACAGACCATGACTACTATAGAAAACATAAGAATGTTACATCAATTCCTTTTGATGTACATAGATTAGTAGGATTACATCACATAGAATTAAAACCAAGTAATATAAAAGGTTTAAATATGACAGATGAAGAATGGAAAAATGTTCCTGACGTATTAAAAAATTTTATAAGAGAGTGTATAATAGTTAATCATAAGGATAATAATAGTTTAAATAATGATGTCTCTAATTTAGAGTTTTGTACACAAAAGTATAATACTCATCACTACTATAGAGAACATTTTACAGAAGATAAAAGAAAAGAAAGTTCAAGAAAAACAATTTTAGGAATGAAACTAAAAAAAAGTGTTGACAGTGATGCACAAAATGTGCTATAATATAATTTTATTAACAAAAAAAGGAGACACGAATGAGTGTTATTAACGGTACAGCTTATTGGGCAAGCATTACAAGCCCAAACACAACCTTTGATGCAGATGGTACATGGAGTATTGATGTAGGTAATCTGGATGCAGACAACAAGGCTATCGCAGAAAAAGATGGTCTTGCTATTAAGAATAAAGGTGATGACAGAGGAGACTTTGTTAGCATTAAAAGAAACGTAAAGAGAAAAGATGGTAACTTAAATAGTGCACCGGAAGTTCTTGATGCTCAGAAGAGAACTATGTTAAATACCTTAGTAGGTAATGGTTCTAAAGTAAATGTACTATACTCTACATATGAGTGGAAGTTTAAAGGTAGAGCAGGAGTATCTGCTGACCTTAAAAAAGTACAGGTAATAGACTTAGTTCCTTATCAGGGAGATGCAGATGATGCATTTGATGTAGTACCTGATGGTTACTCTGCTGATGCAGACGAAAAAATTCCTTTTGCCTCTTAATTAAAAGGATAGTGGGAGTTCCGGCTAAAACCTCTACTCGGTAATCAACGAGGTCTCCCACATTTTATTTATGAAAAAAATAGATACAATAGTAGAAGATATATACAGTTTATTTGAAAAGAAAAACGAAGAACTTACTGAGAAAGAAGTAGATAAATGTATAGATGATTTTGCTAGTTCGGTTAAGGTTCATGTAAAAGATTTCTTAAAGCAGATGCCTCAAGATAAACCTAGGTTAAGATTGTCAACCATAGGTAGACCAGACAGGCAGTTGTGGTATGATTTTAAAAAACCTCATAACGAACCTCTTGCACCTAGTACCAGGATTAAGTTTCTCTATGGTTATATCTTAGAAGAATTATTAATTATGCTTGCTTCTATCTCTGGACATAAGGTAACGCAACAACAGAAGCAAGTAGAAGTGGAAGGAGTTAAAGGCCATCAAGATTGTTTTATTGATGGTGTATTGGTTGATTGTAAGAGTGCCTCTGGTATAGGCTATAGTAAATTTAAATATAATAACTTATCAAACAATGACCCATTCGGATACATACCTCAGATATCTGCATATGCAGAAGGTAATGGAGTAGATGAAGCAGGTTTTTTAGTTATTAATAAATCTACAGGAGAATTATGTTATACAAAAATACATTCATTGGAGATGATAAATGCTAAAGATAGAGTTAAAAAAATTAAGAAGGTTGTTAATTCAGATACGTTACCAGACAAATGTTATTCAGCAGTTCCTGATGGAAAGTCTGGCAACTATAAGCTCGCTACTGCTTGTATGTACTGCAATTATAAGTTTGATTGTTGGAGTGATAGTAATGATGGTAAAGGACTTCGTGTGTTTAATTATTCAACTGGTAAAAGATATTTTACACAAGTTGAAAAAGAACCTAACGTAGAAGAAATACATGGTAAATAATCATTGGACTTGTTATGGCACAGAAAAATCTTTTGTGTCTAACGAGGATAAGTTTGGTTTTGTTTATATTATAACTAATACTAAGAATGATAAGGCTTATGTAGGATGTAAACAATATTACATAGGTAAATCTAAGAAGCAATCTAAGTGGCAGACTTATACAGGTTCTTCTAAATATTTAAATGAAGATATTAAAAAGATAGGTAAAAAATATTTTACATTTGAAGTAATAGCAGAATATAAAAACAAAAGAAGTTTACGTTACTATGAGATGTACTATCAAGTAAAGTGGAATGTTCTTACTGCTACTGTAGAGGGTACAGATGAACCTGCATTTTATAATTCATATGTTGGTGGTAAATTTTATAGGCCTGTTGAAAGTTATAAAGACCCAGAATATTTAAAAAATTTAAGTAAAGCTATGGGTGGTAACCCTATAAAATGTACTAAAAAAAATGGTGAGATAATAATATTTAATAACGCAACAGAAGCAATAGAGAAGGGTTACGATTATTCTACTATTCATAAATTAGCTAAAGGTGGTAGACACAATAGAAAAGATAGACCTAATGGAAAAGGTTTTGCTATAAGAACAAGACACAAAGATATTGTAAAAGTAAAATATATTGACAATGAAGAATGAACCTGATATAATACAGATAGAAAACTTATTCTATTCTGAGCCTTATAACTCAGAGAAGAGATTGTTTTTGTCTGTAATACTACAAGCATTACTAGATGTATCAAAGAATACTGTTACCTCTGGTGATAAAGTAAACAAAGCACGAGCTGAGTCTTGGTTCTTTGCAGAGGTAGGAGTAACATGTGAGAACTTTGAAACAGTTTGTGGTATGGCAGGAGTAGAACCAAGTAGAGCTAGAAGTTTTGCTTACAAAGTAATGAAGGCAGATAATAAAAGATATTTAAGAAACAGAATAAGAAGTGTATTGAGAGGCGAGGATGACAAGGAAGAAAAAAGACTGGACATTTGAAGATAATCATGCTAAACTATACGCTGATATGATAAATTATGAGGAGCAAGGAAATATGGGAATGATGGATGACGCAATTAAAGAGACAGTACAAGATAAAGGATTTAAGAAAACAAGTTTAAAAGAAGTTGCTATGAGAGGTAAACAAGTAGGAGGAAATCATTATAAAAATTTAAAGATTCAACCTGTCGATTATATTGTAGCAAATAATTGTACTTTTTTAGAAGGAAATGGGA
>Ga0080013_1004525_pt1 | contig 13625 bp, 8 predicted proteins | sample ETNvirenome_6_85_FD_69236 | JGI IMG/M metagenome (GOLD analysis project Ga0080013, IMG submission 69236) | Marine viral communities from the Pacific Ocean - ETNP_6_85 (SPADES assembly) (version 2) | ecosystem: Environmental > Aquatic > Marine > Oceanic | place: Pacific Ocean | collected 2013-06-19 | reverse complement strand
GAAGTACCTAGCGAACCAGATGAAAGAAGACCATCGGGACGAGTTGTGTAAGTAAAATCAATTTGTTTTAATGTGTCAACGGTTTGTGTGGCCGCTGTAAAATTATTTGCTCCATTTGCCATCCATCGGGATAAAGGCTCAAAGAATGTTTTTCCTGTGTCATATCTATAACTAGCAATGCTAGTATTGGAAGCCTTTGCCCGACTTTGGGAAAAATCCAGTTTGACTGATTGACGACTATCATTCAGCCTTTTAATAGGGTCTCCTCCAGAGACATAAGTTATGGGATACCAATCTCCGGAACCAGCTGGATATTCTGCGCTCAAGAAAAACCTCATCTTGTTAAATTCGTTATTTACAGCAGTATTTTGGTCCATTAGTTTAGGTGTCTTTAACTTAAATGACAATATCTTGTTAATCCTAGTGCCACTGATTAGCGTTGGAACTCCTTCAGAGTCCCAAGTTGCAGCTACTGGATTTCCTACACTACCTTCATTATCCTGAAATTGGGCTAATGTACCACTGATTGTATATGTTTCGATAAAAGTTTCTGGGGGAGTAAGGAAATCAGCTACAACAGTCTCCAAACCACTTTGGCTATCGTCATAAATAGCTACTTGTGCTTCAACCTCAAAGGTCATTCTAATCGCACTATCCAGTGTTGTTCCTGCGGCCAACGCAGGAGCCACTATATAAACTTGGGAAGGATTATTTTCTAATACATTATTGTCAATACCACTCAGCGCGATTTTATTTTCTACCTTGAGAGTTGAGAGTGGTTTTCCATCGGCTATAGTAATAACGTCAATATTTAGTACGTTTTCCTTGGGGTCGGGAATAGTAGAAGTATCTGCCATTTCAGTATCATAAAAATATTTAGATAAAAATCCAGTGCTATTAATAGTACGCACGACTGGATAAAAGGTCCCTGTTTTGGTATAGGTATGGGTTAAGGTAGTAATATTAGAGTCTGTTTCCAATTCGTGCCATTGATATATGGCTTTTTCCAAACTATTATCCTCTCCATCACCCCAATCAACGTAAGTCCATTTAACATCACTATCATTAAAAGTGAAAGTACCAGAAGCTTCTACATATACTTCTATCTCGTCATCAACCCAGCTTAGACTCATATTGCAGTCACCTTCCATCCCACTTGGTCACTTGTGGCAACACTAGTTCTCCCAAATCCTCTGATATTATGGTAATCAAAAACAAACAAACGAGCATTCCAGATATTGGATGTGTTTGTTGAGAGGCCATAATTACTTATATCGTCTAATTGTTGAGTTTTATGTACAAATAAGGCGGGGTCTGGGGGAACATAAGCTGTAGCTGAATGAAGATTAACCTCTTCTATGAATCCAGAAAAGAAGTGGTTTCCAGAAGCAGGAGTTGTATTCAGCATATATCCACCTATTGCTACCTTGTAAGGGTGGACTTGGATACTCGTACTATAATCAGCAGTATCTTCCAATCGCCCATTCACATATAATTTCAAATTGTTATTATACAGAACTTTATCATAGGTGACGATCACAGAAAGAGGTTGAATACCATCTTGTTCATATGTTGTAGTACTAAGTAATCTTATGCGGCTATCTTCATCATCAGGAATGTCAGCCCTTACCTTACTACCTGAAATAGAATATCGCCAAATATAATTCTCAGTACCAGAGCTACCAGAAGCGCAAAAGAAAGTACCGGAAGTAGTGGGTCTCAGATAAAAAGAGTGAGTGAAATTGTCAGCACCACCCACTCGTATATCTGCACTGCTTGTAAGAAGAGTAGCACCATCAAATTTGGAACCAAAACCTCTAGAACCTTCGATATCTGGTGTATTAGCGCCAGTGAGGGTACCAAAAGTCTCTGATGTGCCAAGTGCATAATCGCTAGCACTTCTATAATAAGTAGCAGTCACTCCCTCATCATTTAGAGGGGCAATAAATTCTGCTTTGTGATATTTATTATCCACACTTTGTGTATCTATCCAGAGCATTCTATACCATACTTTATTCCCTTCTTCATCCCATTCAAATTTAATATCTGTTGCCGTTCCTTTTGTATTGTTATATATATCAGCGCCTTCCTTCAGAAAATCAACATTTGGGCTAACTTTTAGATTAGATATTACAGGAGGCATATCCCTGATACCATAAATCATTTGAGCTTTGTTGGTTCCTTCTGTTGTGTCCACATTCATTCTATAAAAGCTATTATCTGTTGACATATAAGTTGGGACTACCATAAAATTAAAATCATCCCCTGCTTTGGGTTTTGTTACCCTCACGTAATTACTTAAATTAATATAATTCTGACCACTCAGCAAGAAATCCCGTTGTATATAGCCCATACCTCCTCCAAGTTCTAGATTGATACCGGGCTCACCTTCTTCAGGTTCTGTAACAACCCCGTAACTGAAATTAATTTGATTAAGGACATATTGATTAGTTGGGTCATCTACATTCAAATTCCAACGATTGGAGTATATACCATCATTATATAAGATTTCATTATAGGTAGTTCCTTTTATAGAACCTCCCGAAATTGCTACTACACTGTTATAATTGCGTGCCTGAAGGGTTGTAGCACCTCCTCCACTTACTTGATTATACCAGTCTCCCCAAGGAGCAGCTATACCATCCAGTACAACAGTAGCATTGTTATGCCCACCTACAAACAACAATTCTTCCCCTACTGAATAATCCGTACCTCCACTTACTATATAATTTATTCGGAAAGGTGTCGAACCCCAATGCATCACATTTACCACAGCACTTTTATTATCATCAGTACCACTCAAGGTAAGGTCGTGGTTACCACCGTAAGCATAGCCAGACCCATATGTTATTTCTCCAAAAGAAGATACTCCACCTGACCCTGAAGTCTGAGCTGCGTTTATGGCAGCAATATTTATCCAATATTTATAAGGACTAATTATCAGGCGCGCATTATTATTAATAAGATTATAATCTCCGGCAGTTATTGCCGCATCTATCTCGGAAACTGAATTAGTTGGTGTACCTAACGATGCTCCTTGATCATCAAGAATAATGGACTGATTCAAATATATAACCCCGCTATTTCTTTTTTGAGACTGTCGAAGAGGGGTAACATATCCTATAGAACCACTCCCATTCAACCATTCCTCATAATTATAGCCAATAAGTCGTTGAGTATCACCATCAGTGGCTATTTCTTTGCCGCCCCACACTTCTATCACAAATCGGTCATCTTGGTCTGTATCGAAAATTTGAGGTTTATCAACAAGAATTTCGGTACCATCGGCGCTTATCGTTAAAATTTTGGCACCCACATAGGGATTGCCAGTTTTTATCCATCGGTTAACACCAGTTCCTCCAAAACCCCCACTTACTCCCATCAGCCCCTTTTGTCTAAAACCGTCAATATAATTATCATCTCCGCCAACTTGGATATTATCACCCGCTCCAGAGGCCGTGCTTGAAACACCAATAGTTAGGTTAGTATACCAACTTGGAGAACCTGTATTAGAACCCGAAACCCAACTACAATAATTTCCAGAAGTAAAGTAACCAGCTTTCAGGTAAGGAATTTCCTGAGCATTTTGTGGTGTAACTGAAAAATAATTATTAAATAAAAGTTTATGATTCTTCACTGCCGAACTGCTACTATCATACCCAAAGGAAAGATAAGAAGCTATAGGATGTGTAAAATCCCCGTAATAATTTATGCCGGGGCCTGAACCGTGACTAATACTATTGTTTATCTGTTTTGCTGGGACACCTTTGGTGTTAGGAAGTTTAAGTAAACTACCCGCACCATTTTCTAAATTTACAGAGGCGTTAGTAGTTGCTGCACCCCATCCATAAAAATTTATACTGTCCACCAATATATCCGTAATCTTATCATCATCCGGATTATCATCTATTTTTGTATAAAGATTATTTACGTGGAAAGGATCATTTTCACCCGGAACCTCATTAATTGAACGCATATTATTAGTCCAGAGTGTCATATTACTGGGCCATACTCCACTAGGCCCCATCGGTAATAAATTATATACCTGTACAAATCGCATTTGCCCATTCTCATCTTGTAGGTCAGGAAAGTAAGCTATAATCTTTGAACCAGAAGCCGCTACTCTACCATCAGGACTGGGAGTAAGAACGCAATCATCAGGGGTCCACATTTTTATTCTCATTGTCACCCACTCTCCTTCTGGAATCTGAGTGTGGTATTTATCTAATCCAGCAGCTGTAGCAGCTGCCGAACCGGGTGGTTTATCTAACCAGATACCATTCGTTCCTTTAACCCCAGCAGGCCATCCCCTCGAAGTCTCAGGGTCAGACCAATGGGCGTTTTGTATGCAATTCCCAGATACGACAATATTACCGGGGGAATATTCTCTTCCGGCTGAATCCTGTAAAATCCCCAGAACATCAATCTTATTACCCTGTTTCATCTTACTAAAATTGACGACTATCGCTGCAGCTCCTGATACGACATCAGATTGTAACCCAGTATCAACAAGATTTTCCGTTATGTGAGGGTCTGTCGAACTGGAAGCTAGGGGAGCATAGTGAAAAATAACCGAAAAGGAACGGGATAATTCCCGAGCTCTATCATCTTCAAAATTTGTGCCTGAATATACATAGGGAGCTACAGGCATTGCAGCGACTTTAAATCTTATTTCCACTTCTGGAGCTATGGAACTGCTTAATGAGGGAGTAGTAATATCATAAACGGCAGGTTGTGGTATACCTCGCGTAGTGCAAAATATAGCTTGGGGTAAAGGATGTTTGGTGCCCGGACCACCGATTTCTGGGGCAAAAGTAGAGGGTTGAGTGGAGTTCCAACCGAAATAATTAGCCCCTTCCACAATCACATTGGAACCTGTCGTATCTACATAAGTCGTACCACTGTAATTCTCCCATAATAACTTCATTCTCAATGCATTGCCCTCAGTGGCAACATCATCACTTACCAGATTACACAAACCATATGCTAAAAATTTAGTATTATCTCCTGCATCACCTGTCGTTTCTGCTTTGATATCACGAGCGTTGGCTCTTATAAAAACGTTAGAAAATAGACTATTGTACTGGGTGCATCTAGCGATATAAGTTTCATCGAAATTTGAATATTGAACTTCTTGAACTCCTTGTCGAGTAGCCCCTGTATCCCTTGTAGCCCCTCTAGCTAACCACCATCCTTTAGTATGTCCCTCATTTTCAACATCAGTCATACTGCCCAAATCGATATTGAAAGCTGCCGCTATATTACTTCCCCCTAAAAGATAATACAAACCATCAGGTTTTTTGTACAATGTAACTTGATTGTCAAATCGCGTTTCTCTAGTCTCAACCCCTCCTGCAAACGCATCGGTCAACGGAAATATAGAATCTTTATGGTGAGGCTTTACTCCAAGTATTTCCAGAGTCCTTACACCTAACCCATAAGTTCCTTCAGCAGTCTTGGAACCAATCCAAGCCAAGTCATTCAATCTTCTATCAAACCAAGTATCAGGGTCGCTGACCCACTCTTTGGGGCTTGAGAGTATAGCTCTCCAGTAATTATCTACTGAAATAAATAAATTGGTACTTTCTGTTCGAGTAAATCCCGGTTGATATCTTGAAGGAGCATCCATAAAGAATTTATTCCTTCCATCGAAATCTTCTGTTAACCAAGGAGTAGTAAAATCATAGGCGCTACTGAAGACTGAGATAGGTCCTGTACCATCAGAGCCAGAAATCAATGCTAGATTTCCTTCAGTAAAATCTAGGTTGGTCCTTAAACCATATACATCAACCCAAGGTGCAGTTTGCGGGTTCAGTTGGCTCAATGTATTAGCATAAATATTTAGATAGCACTCAGAAAGATATCCTTCACCATATGAAAACTCATCTTCGGTAATAACAGTAGATTCCCCTAAATAGTATGTACTATTGGGACTACTTACAATATCATAGGTGGAAGTCACCCCTACATATGCATCTCCATAAAGAGGCATCACTCCTATATCATCATCTAAGTCTTTTTTCTTATAAAAGGTATTCGGTTTAGGTTCAATTTTGGTTACCATTTTTCATTCCTCACTAAAAACTCGTTGTCGGCATCCCTCTAGTGTCAGTATAACCAGATGCATAGGCTCGTTCGCCTAAGTCATCGTTAGCTGTAATAAGGTTGTCTACATATAAATCAGTTGCGCCGCCTCCCAATGCGTTGTTTGTGCTAACTCTATCTTCAAGTTGAACCATATATGCCTCCAGTCCCTCTGCTTCAATTGCGTTATCTCCTGATTTGAAAAGCCATCCTTTCGCAGCTCCTACACCCAATCCTACCGCTCCCGCTGCTGCGGCAAATCCAAGTATTCCCTTCCATCCAGCCAAAATACTTCCAGCGGCTATCGCACCCTTTATTCCATAAATAGCAACAGATACTAAAGCAATCATAACTGCTAAAACCGCAAGAGCGGACGCAATGCCGGTAAGATTGGTAGTAAGATAATCACCGACCTTATAGAAAATTATAAAGCCTGCTCCAACTGCGGCTAATGCAGCTGCTACTCCCCATATCGTATTACCAAAGAATCCCCAAACTGGGGTCCATACTTTCATCACTTGTTTAGACATCCACATCCCCATCCAAGTTGTTTTTACCATCTGCCAGCCTGCCCAAGCCAGTGCCGTTGTAGTAAGGCCTAGAGCCACTTTAAAGAAGAACCAAGCAATCGTAGTTATTCCTATCGTCTTATGCAATACATACATAGTTATTACCAATTTCCCAATAGAAGGACCTAATATATCTACTAATTTAATAACTATCGTCAAAGGCAGGAAATATAATTTTAATACACTTATATTGAAAAGGCCCGCCTCAGACCATTCTTGTGTTACCTTTATAACATTTTTTAGTAGTTTAGTAAACTCTATTATAGCTCCAATAACTACATTCTTCAGCCAGACCCCTAAGTCTGTAAGTTGAGCTTTAGCTCCTTCTCCTATTATTATCAAATTACTTAATTCTTCTATAACGTATGATACAGCCAGTGTCAATGTATTCATCTGCCCAGCGGCGGTTGTTGCTTCATCACTGAACAGGAAGGCAGCCTCAAATCTATTTTTCATTCTCTGTAAAGAAGCTTCCAGACCCATCTGCTGAATCATAGCCATTTTATGAGCAGCTCCGGTGGAATTTTTCAAATCATCCACTGCTGCAGCATATTCTCGTGCATTTAGTGCCAAGTGAATGAAAGCCGTTGCACCTCGCACATTCAAATCCTCCATCAGAGCAATCATAACTTCCATAGTGGTAGCGTCCTCGCCCAGAGCTGCGTTAAATTGGAGGGCAATATCAGTTAATTCCCTCATATTCCCATCGGTATCGAGAATTTCTACACCGAGTTTATGGAATGCTGCCTCGTTATCCTTTGCGTGTTGCGTAAATTCGGCCAGAGCCTGTCTTAGACCACGACCTGCAATACCAGCTTCCAAAGCACGATTCGTTAGAATTTCGAGGGCACCAAGAAGTTGTTCAAGGTTTTGTCCCGCAGAAATAAAGAAAGGTAAAGCGAATTTAACAGAACTTGCCAAATCCTGCCATTCAATAAGCGACTTGTTAATAGCATAGGCTAATTTATCTGTCACGTCAGTGGCATCAGCCATTTCGAGACCAAAACCATAGATAATCTGGGTAGTCAGCTTTGATAATGTATTGTGATCACCCTGTACAGCCATAGATAATCTCAGAGTATCATTGAGCACTCTTAACGAATCTTCTGCACTCAAACCAGCAGATGCAAATTGATAAAGACCTTTAGCTGCATTATCATAGGAAACACCGAACTGTGTACCAAATTCTACTACTTCATCTGAAAGACTGAAAAGAACCTCATAGGTGGTCTGGAAAATAGATTGGGCATTCTGTAGTTCCTGTTGGAAGGACATAAGACTTCCCACTATTTCATTGATTTTATAATAAAAGGCGGTCAGAACAATAACTGATTCCATTAAAATGTCTTTAAATTGCTCTATTCTATAAGACAATTTAGTTACAATCTGCTCGGCCCATTCTTCTCCTGCCTGAATAGCAGCTTTCATTTCGTCTTTCCATTCTCTTATCTGTTTCTCAAGACCAGCTATAGCTCTTTTGCGATGGGCAGTTCCCCTTGCCGTAGCATCATCGGCCTTTTTTTGCCACTTAATCATCTCTTTTATGGCTTCTATATATTCTTTCTCTTTCGCTATTTTTGTGTATTGTTTCTGTAATGTGACTTTATCTTTATCGCTCATTCCTGCCACTGCACCAATCTGTTCGAGAAGTATAGCTTCTTCTTTATATTGTCTTAAGAGTTTTTCTTTAAGGTCCAATCGTTGCTGCAAATTAACTCTCATTCGTTCTTGTTCTGGTCGAGTTAAATCATAATAATTTTTAGCATATTTCCTCAATTTGATATAAAGGCTTTTGTTCTTTTCCACTCCCGCGTGTAATTTTTTTTGAATATCAGCATCAATTTTAAATAGATTCGACCCAGGACCCTTTACCCGAGTCATTGTTTTTTTCATTGTTTTAGAAGCCTTATCTTGAGCTTCTTTCAATCCTTTAGCGCTCTCTTGAGCATATCGTTGCTGCTGCTTTAGTTCAAAATTAGTGCCGTCTCGAGAAGCCTTTGAAGAAATATCATTCAAATCCTTTATCTGGGATTGAGCATTTTCTATATTGTTTTGAATGGATTGCCGACTATCTGCATCTATAAGACCTCTAAAAGCCACCAAAGTTTGATAAATTGCGCGGAGTGGTCCCTCTAGTTGATCTTTTTTGGGAATCCCAACATTTACTGCTATCCTAGCTATTGCTAGGCCTGATAGAACATTTCCTCCTTGGCCGCTTCTTGGTGGCATAACTCATCCTTTATAAACTACTTCATCAAACCTTTAAAAGATTTGGGTGTTTCTTTATGGCCTATGCGTGACTCGTATTTAGCTTTTGCTCTCTGATATTTGGCCCATTCATTCCGAATATTGGGCTTATCCTTAGCAATGGTCTTGATATCCTCGGCATCATAGCCATCCAGACTATGCAATTGCGAGTGTTGTCCCAAAGCAATGAGCAATCCTTCTAGTTCGAAACGCGGGGTGCGTTTTATCTCTTCCCACGACATTCCGAGTTCTTTCATTAATGGGATGTAAAGAAGTACCGCTTCCGGTGCTTCCCTCATCCATTTGGAAAATTTGCTTTGGTGTCACTATCCATATTAAGAATTTCCGCTATTATTTTATAGCGCAAAGTAGCTGGAAGTTTCTTCCAAGATTCTTCATCAATGGGTGGGTTTCCTTCTGGATTCCGGGCAGTAGCTTTTCTTATCATTGCCAAGATTCTTTCGGAACCAACTTTTTGATACCACAGAGCTTGTTCTTCTGATGATGCACTCTCATCCAGAGGAAGCATTTTTGGTTCTTCCTCTTCGGTTAAGTCTGCATACTCAAAAGAAAATACCTTTCCTCTAAAATCGACTTCTGCTTTTTGAATTTCATCAGTCAATGCTACCAATTCTTCGATAGACCATACACTATCATTGTTTGTCATTTATATACCTCCGTTCTGTTTTTCGCTTTAAATGTCAGCCATAGTAGTAACTGCGTTAACGGTATCAGTACTACCGCTCACAATCAATGGCTTGACATAAGAATAAAATTCTGCTGTCTCTTCCTGCGTTCCATCAGCATTCAATGTCACTGTATGTCCTGTCATACAACAATTTCTGATAACGAATACCTCTGAACCATCTTTCAAAACAAGATAAAGACGATATCCGAAATTCTGCATTCGAGAAGTAGTAAGTCCATCGTGGACTTTATAAGTATATGCTGAGCCTGTTGCATCAGCTACAACAGTAGAGCCAGATATGGAGTAACATCCATCACGACCACGCCCATTGAAAAGCTGGTCCCAAATTGTATCGTTCTTTTTCTTTGTGACAGAAAGACTAAATTCGTGTTTAATTTGAGCACTCAGATTAGTGTTTTGTCCCATATAAGATATATCTTCATTAGTAGCGCCGGGTGTAAAATCAATACCCGTAACATCAGTTAATTTAGTACTAGTATGAATGCCATCATCGCGTTCAAGAACTAAAAGACCAGTAGAAGCTGAAGTCATTCCAGCTGCTCCGCTCAAACTATCTCCAACAGTTGTATCCATAGTTCCGCTTATTGAAAGCCCTGAAGCCTCAGTTGTCCAATATAAATCTACATCTTTTCCTAGAAAGTACGTCATTTTTTTACCTCACAAATCTCCCGCGTCTGTCGCTGTTGTTAATCCGGGATTCCCACTAGCTGCGAAAATCTGTGGATTAACTTGGCTTGTAAATTCAATTGTTTCCTCTTGTGTTCCGTCAGCATTCAATGTCACTGTGTGACCTGATATCTGTGCATTACGAACTGTAAATATTTCAACAGCTCCTTTTAATTGCACAAAAAGACGAAAACCAAAATCTGTACTAGGAATTTCTAGCCCATCATACAAATTACCGCCTGTTTTAACACCCCATCGAGCTATATTACCGGATGTATCCCCACTGAAAATAACATCAAAAGTGGGGGAATCCTTTTTCTTAGTAAGGGAAACAGTAGTTTCTTTGTGTACTTCGGCCTTCAAAGGAGTGTTAGCTCCCATAAATACCACATCTTCGTCAGTACTTCCTATCCCTAAATCAACTCCCGTTAAGTTAGAAATAAGGCCAGTTCCTGAATCAAAAGTGACAGTGGTTGCTAAATCAGGAATGGCAGTTCCAACAGCTCCGGTACTCAAAGCATTATCTGAATCGATAGATATGCCTCTGTCTGATTCAGTGTGAATTAAAACATTCACATCCTTACCTAGATAGTACGCCATACTCTTAATCTCCTGTATATTAGAACTTTATTACAAAGTCCTATTAAAATTATTAATCATAATTATATTTAAAGGTTTTGTTGAGCACACCATTAATCAGTCCATTTACCAGAGGCTCTTCTGGGTGTAGGTGCTCCTCCCGGTCGGTCGTGTGCCTCTTTACTTGCCTGTGCCTGTCCTGCTGCCGTCATCCACAAAAACGGTCTAGGGTGAATAGGTTGAGGCCATTTTGCCGCATCAGCTGGGTCAATACCCTTTTTGTGTTGGGCACTCAGTTGTTGTAACCAGTTTCTCCAACCCCTCCCTGCACTTTGATGAACACTCAGCCCCATTGCTTCTCCTGCCTGTTGTTGCTCTGCTATCCAATCTGAAAACTTGTTAGAACCCGGAGTGCCCGGAGCAATTATACTTATTTGTCTTCCTAAATTATCAGCGACTTCCTGAACCAAATCATATAACGCAGCTGCTACATCACTCGGAGCACTTATATCCACTGTTGTAGTAATTTCGGTTTCAAGACCAGTATTCCGTAAAGCACTCTGATAGAGTGGCCCTGAACTGGTGCCAAGGGTATTTCCCAGAATATTCATCTGAGTCGAATCTCTTATACCTCCGTGTAATGAATTTCTCGCTGCATTCATCACGCGACCTATATGCTGTCTCTGAATACCATTCTTTACCAAAACTAATTCCCCAACCGCCAGTGCCTGCGATGGTTCAAAATAGATATGTACTGGTACACCTGCAGGTTCCACAGGTACAATTCCATTAGGCATTGGAAAGACCGAAAAAAAGGCAACCCCATCATACGCTGGTTCGGACCAAGTTAAAACGGGTTGGCCTCCACTCATTCCTACATCTCGGTCATAGAATTGTTCCGCAACAGTTCTATTTACGGTACTTGGTTTATGTTTCTTTCCAGCGGTATATCGGTTGTACATATCTTCTTGGATTGTCTCCTTAGCTCGTTGCAAATATTTAGCGCGGGTTTCATTAAATCCTTTTTTCAAGTTATATATCCCTCTTAGACGTTCAGGTTGCATAGTTACTTCAAGACCTCCAGCCTTAATAGCCGCCTTTATCTTCATTGCATCTGGTCCTGTCGAACTTATTATGCCTGTAGCGCTACCTCCGCCGATAATCCTATTAATAGCTGCTGTATTTGTATGAGGAATATCTATCTTTTCGTGTGAAGCTCTGAGTTTTTGCCCCGGTATGTTCATCATTCTTGCCATATCTGCCTCTATTTGGGCTCGCGACATATTATTCCAATTATGGATACTATTACCAGCGATTGCAATTATCAATTCTTCTGCAGATTCGGTCTCTAGACTTTTCTTTCCGCTTGGGTCTACCGTTAGTATACTTCCCAATCTCGCTAGCAATTTTCGCATCGCTCTTTGTGAAGCTCCAATAGCCGACATCTTATATTTGCGAGAAATACTATCTTCATATATATCCCTGAACCTATTCCCATCAGCTGCAATATCCCCTTGACCAGCACCGTGATGGAATCCTCCTCCCTTTCCCTTCAAAGAATAAGGAGTTGTGCTACTTAATCTACTCCAGAAAAATTTAGTCAGTTGCTTTATATGGGGTAGTGGCCTAGCCTTTCTTTTATTAGTGCCCTGAAATTGTCCTTTCCCAGACGTTGTATGGTCTGGTTTTTCGTACTGGCGTAATTCACTCCCAAATTCAGCTGTAGTCATAGTAGCATTCATCATCAAGGCCCAAGTAAATAGCAGTTTCTTACCATATTCAGCTGGATTTCCCTGTGTACTAGCCCACGAGTCATTAGGGCCTGGAGCCCACGTACCGGGTGGAAGTGGTGTTAATCTGAATGTATCTTCTCTTGTACCTCCTACTCGATTGCCCGCTCGTGCTAAGTCAGGGTCATTAGCGCCAAGTCGCCCTATATTAATATCGGTCCCTGGTTTGATCTTGGCACCGCCAGCTTCCATTCTGGGTAGTTTAAAAGCATAATCGTGCTGTTTATATTGGTTAAACCAAGTTCCGGGTCCTCTCTTTAAATCTCCTCCACTAGCATCCCACATCCTCATAAAACCAGTTTGTATGAGACGATATTCGCGCGTAAACTGTCTGGGTTGAACAGTAACGCCCCTTTGCATAGAAGATGTACGAGCAAATGATGGGTCACCGGAAATTCCAGTGATTGTGGAAACTGTGCCTCCTCCATAGACGTAGGCCATTAAGCTCTCCAGTTCTTGAAACTTATCATACAGACCGCTGATGCTCCCCATAGTTCAAGTTCAGGGATATAACCAATTTCTGACCAAGCTTGTAAATGACGTTCCATAATTTCCACTGTGTCAGGAAAAGTCAAGTCAGTAACGGTATTAGCTACATTTAACATTAAATAATTTAATAAACGTCTCTGTTTGTATCCTTCTTCTGGGTCACCAACAGACATCACACTTTCCTTATCTACAATAAGATGAAAGTTTAAAACCATACCATAAACTTCTCCGGTAGCTGGAGTATCATCGGACCCAAAAGTTATTTGACGGCCCATAAATTGTTCGTCAACTCCACTAGCTACCAATTGAACTATTATGGCAGGATAATCTATATCCACCGCTTCTGGAAATTGTCCGAATACGTGCGCCGTATCAAAAGTATCGCGTAATTGATCAATAATTTCGCGCTCTATGATATTGATAAAATCGTTAGGCATAAGCCCTCCTCAGACTATCGCGCTTGCCGACAGTCCTCACACATTCAAGGCACAT
>Ga0080013_1004524_pt1 | contig 13629 bp, 19 predicted proteins | sample ETNvirenome_6_85_FD_69236 | JGI IMG/M metagenome (GOLD analysis project Ga0080013, IMG submission 69236) | Marine viral communities from the Pacific Ocean - ETNP_6_85 (SPADES assembly) (version 2) | ecosystem: Environmental > Aquatic > Marine > Oceanic | place: Pacific Ocean | collected 2013-06-19 | reverse complement strand
TGTTTATTAAGCAGTTTAGCTGCTTGTTTCAGGTCTTTAATTCCGTTTGATTTTGCCATAATTTCCTATCTTGCAATGTATATTAAATGAGCAGGGATTGCACCTGAAAATATATTATTACTTGGTTTTTGCAAACAAATCAAGCTTTGGTATCTTTACCATTACATCTCTTTGAATGTCTTCTGCGGGGATATTTAACGCTTTCCATTCCTCCTCGGTACTGTAAACGACCCCCGTTTTCTTATTTTTTATTGTGGTTGTCACTTTCGCCTGAACCACAGGTACATCTTTTCCATTCATTTTAACCATAAGTTACGTCCGATCTTGTTCTAAAATACTCACGACTCCAGTAATTTGATTAGCGGCACTGGCTTGAATCTTTAAAATATCTCCTTCTTCCAAGACTAAGAGATTACTGGTGAGTAATTCAAATTGTTGAATAGAGCTACTGGTCGCATAACCAAAGGCATAAGTCGCAGAGGCACTTGTATCTGTATAAGAAAGAGTCACATTCACAGCACTCGCGGTATCATTAAACCCTTGAATGGCTTTGACAATGGATACCGTTTCATCGGGAACCGTATAGATGGTTGTTAAATCCGTTGTCGTTAAGTTGATAGATTTATTAATATATTTGTTTGCCATGTTAACTCATAAATAAACTAAAGGATTCGTACTCATCCGTTAGTTGTTGTTGATACGTGGTGTTAAGTTTTTGTACAACTGAACCTAAATTATCTGCAACGCCTTGTACATTAATAGGATCAAAGTCTGGTCCAATAATGGTTGCTATTACTTCAGAAATTTTTGCCATTATCTTCTACCTCCTGGATGAATGTCTAATCGAAATGTTCCCATTCTCCAACTTTGACCGGTACTGACATTACCTACCTTGAGAGCGATCTGTCGAGCTCGAGCTCGAGCAAAAAGCTGAGTCGTTGTAGTGGTCGAAGTATAATTAGTTGCGACCGCTGTACTATTTGGAAATGTTTTTGTACTTAAAGTAATTCTCGAGTCTCCCGTTTGAGATCCATAGTCAGGCATAATACGACTAATACGCATAATAAATTCTCCTTCACCTTGTTCTCCTTCAGGTCCTCCAATATCATAGTCTCCGGATTCAACGTACGCTGCAATCGCATTCGTTGTTCCATTAGAAAATACTTCATCACTTCCTTTTTCTTGTTCCCAATAATAACTCGCCCCATTTGAAATACCCACTACTGTTGGATAAGTCGGTGCTACAGCATTTTTGTATTCGGTTGCAAAAGGTTTTGTATAAACTCCTTCAATCGTCCATGTTGAACGAGCTAAAGATGACGTATACCAAATAGGATTACCGGGTGTAGATTCCATATAATTATAAGTCACTGATCGATCCACATAGTCCGACCCTGAACTTGGATAGAACCAAGTAATTTCTCCAAAGAGAGCGTTGACGGCTACATGAATTTGTTGATTCGCATTAGCATTAATATCTTCAAAGACATAGTCTTCTACTAAACATCGCATCGTGTGAACTCGGCCTCCATCATACTTATAGAATCCAGTCGGTCCCATCCAATAAGCAATACCATCTACTTCAGCTGCGGAGTGTTGACTCGACATCCCACAATTAGTTCCAACTTGAGTAAAACCAAATGTTAAAGTCGGTCCGATATACTTCATCGTATACATAGCCGTATCAGACCAAATATAGACTGCTGATTTTCCTACAATAGTCCCAATCAATTTAGAACCATCTGTTAATCTTTGACTACCTGCGGTATTGGTTGCGGTTGGCGTCCATACGGTTTGTGATTCTTGATTCGACCATCTCACAAACATATCATCTTGAGTCGTAGAACTTTGTAACGTGGTTTCTGTTCCAATACAAATTAGATGTCGATCGGGAACGGATACGACCATATCTCTTGAAGCGGTTGGAACTTCAGTTCCTGATATAACTACCGCTCGGACACTTAGATTAGGAACCGAAGGCTCCCATTTAAATATTTTTTTATTATGAACTAAAGCTAATAGATCTTCACCATAGTTTAAAAGTCTCCATTGACCTGGTTCAATTACAATGTTGGAATTCGTACTTGCGCTACCCCAACCGACAAAGTCTGTGGCATCACGAGTTAAAGTTCCGTTCGCATGAACCACATCACTGGTTCCTCCTGCTCCTCGACTAAATCCAGAAAGGGTATTGGTTCCTGTATTATTAGTGGTGTAGGTAATTAATTCATTCTCTATTAAAATTGTTCCACCGCCAGCAGCTGTTGTCGGAAAAGCAGCTGTACTGGTAAAAACACAAGAGCTTGCTCCTGCAGCTAAGACACCTCCATTATTAATCGTTGTTGATGTAACCGGAGTTGTATAACCTCCAAAAGTATTGGTACCCCAACCATACCCGTATCCTTGACTGATGGGTCCAATGACATAATAAAAATCTATTGTTGTGGATCCTCCTGAGCCACTTCCCGAAGCATTACTACCCATTTCAATCTCCATGGTTGTAGCAGTAGGTACATCTTTTACTTCAAAAAGTTTATCTTCAAAATCAGCATCAGTAAATCCTGTTCCTCCAGGAACGGTAACAGCATCTAATAAAATAATATCTCCAACATCCGCACCATGTGCTGTGCTTGTCGTAAGAGTAACCGTGGCATCTCCACTCGCCATCGTGAACGTAGAGCTTGTTTGTTGGCGTCCTGTATCTAAAGGGGTGATATCATAGACTGCACCTTCATAATAAATGTATAAACATTTATCAGTTCCAACTGCAGCGTATCTATTACCTGCTAAATCAACCCAGGTGTGTTGATCACGACCAGCTCCAATAAGGTTCTCGGATACCAGTTGTTGCCAGCCTCCAATTTTTTCAGGAAAGCCATATCTAAAGCGAGAGTAATCGGCGTTAACCCACTTACCTTCTGCTCCTGTATCTGAAGATTGTTTGTCTAATCCAGGTTTTAATCTGATCTTATGTAACATATAAATCCTAAAATTTGTTTATAATATACCTAAATTTAACAATCAACTATAGATTTTAGGGCTTAAAATACCAGGCAGGTATGGTGTATCTATCCTCATCAGTAGTTGAAACTCCATGAAAATACAGCTGTCCATCAAACCAAATACTTCTACCAGCCCGAGGTTCAATTTCCAACCCATCTTTAAAAACAGTCTTCCCTGAAGAAAGAGTATTAAGATAAGTAATAGAAGCAAGACGAGTTCTTTCCCTAGCAGTATCATAATGAAATTGATGAGAACTTCCTTTTTGTTGTTTCTTTAATTCTGCCCAATCAATTTTTAAATCAGGATCAAAATAAGTTTGGGCATAAGCTTCTATACGTAAAACCATCTTCATTATAAAAGGGTCCGAAGCCTCTGTAATACTCATAAGATAAGAACAAGGTCCTGGATCGTTCTCAGGCCATTTACACATTAAGTGTTTATTCTTTTTATAAAGACGTAAAAGTTTATTACACTCTGTTGGGGATAAAAAATTATCTTTAATAAGAATCATTTAAAAGTAAATACCCCTACGACTCGTCGTCCCGTTTTAGGGTAGTTTTGATAGTGTTTATAATGTCCCGGAAAACAAATAATTTTAAACTGTTTGGGCATGAACTCTTTAAATTTTTTTCCTTTTTTAAGAAGAACCGTCGAAGCCGTGGTATTATTTAGATACATGATGATTTGAAAATGCGGAAAGGAGTGATCTTTATGAGGAACACTATGTCCTGGTGTAGGGTAAGTAAGATTAAGGGCTGCTCTAAAAAATTTTTTACACGGAAGTTTATGTTTTTCTATAAAACGTTGGGCGATGTTTATAAAAAAGACAGCCTCTCTAGATACTATAGTTAAAGTATCCCTTTGAATTAAAGTATGAAGAAAAAAACCTTTCTGGTCTGGAGGGTCTATGGTTTGAGAGGGTTCCCAGTAAAAAGGAAAATTATTACCTAATATAAATTCATTAATATATCTTTTTTCTTTTACAGTAAATACATCAGTATCTTCTATCATTGAAACTTTGGACCATTCCCCCATGCCACTAAACTAATTCTTTCTCCAGTAAGAACAGCAGAAACTTTATGTAAAAAGAAAGAAGGAAAAATAACCATGGTTCCTGGTAAAGATAATTCTGGAACTTCAAAGCCTTTTCCAAAAGGATTTAAATAAAATTTTCCTCCAGTATATTTTTCCATTGATAAGTTAACAATCCCTGTCAGTTTAAGATCAGAGGCAGGATTATAAAAATCTGTATCAGTATGGTAATCGTATTTTCCTTTATTGGTAGAAGAATAAACATTATAATGCATATCAGTGTGTTCTGCATATAAAACATATCCAAAATTAAAACGGTTCGCCCCATGTAAACAGTTATACATTCTGTCAAGAAGTTTAATTCCGTTAGGGTTTACTATATGAACAGAAGAAGTTTTTGCCACATCACTAGCCACTCTGTCCTCTTCTGAAGTTATTCTTTCTAAAAGTTTTTCGTTAAGAAATTTAATTTCTTTAGAATTATAAATACCTTCATAGAACCAATAGGGGTTCCTCTTATTATTGTTTATCATTATTTTTTTTATTTAAATCAATTATAAAAGTATAACGATTTAGTTTATTAGGGCTATCAGGAACAGAATGTAAAAAAGATGCATCGAAAACCGCCAACGAATTTTCTTTTCCTCCTAGATGCACTTCCTCTTTTCTTGTTCTAACTAAAGTTCCTAATCCCGTAGAATTTTTTAAAAAATAATTTACAGTTAAATCTACACCAAAATGAGAATGAAAATTAATATGATCCCCTTGAGTATATCTACCCCAACATTTAAAAACGGTAAATTTTTCTTTATACTCTTTCTCTATAATACGTTTAATTTTATTTATATAAAATTTAAATTCTGGAAGCTCGTTTAAAACTTTTGTCGATAGTCCCTTCATTGTTGGAGAATTAAATTTAGTTACCATCAAAGGTTTAACTAGCTTTAATAATTTTTTCCTTTGAGCCTCGGTAAAAATATTTTCTTTTCTAAAGAATCTAATCATCTTTAAAAGGATCTTTCTCTACTGCCTGTCTCCAAGACTGAGAGGCTTCATCCCACCAGTGAGTTTTCTTTCCTTCTTCAAAATAAACGTTTCTAAAATATTCAGGCAAACCTAAATGTTCTCTTTTATCATATTTTAATTCTGAACTATTTTTTTCATTGTAATGTAAAAAAACCTGACAATGTGATTTTTCTTTTAAAGGTTCTCTCCAATGTTCTAGATCGCATCCAGAATAAATAAGAATGTCTCCTGGTTTTTGTTTTACTGCAATTCCTTTAGCGCCTCGTTTTCCAGTAGGATCAATAAAAATAGCCCACGGGTCCCCTCCTAAAAACATAGTAGCAGATACTGCACAACTTTTTCTATCCCTATGCCTTAAAAGCTCATCTCCTTTTTTATAAATCCTTGCGTATGAATAAGTAGGAACTAATTTTAATCCTGTATTTTTCTCCATAATAGGAACAAGTTTATCTAATAAACATTCCATAACAATATCAGCATAATGAGAATAGGTTTCTTTTATTTGTGTATCTCCCCATACTCCCCAGTCTGTAGTAAAACCAGATATGTATTTTTGCTCAATAAAAGTTTGAGCTACTTTTCTTTTAAGTAAAAAATAATCATATATAAATCTTATCACTTCAGCAGATAACGGACTTTTTACAATTTTATATTTATTTTTTTTAAAGCTCATTTAAATAAAGATATATTTCCTGCAACTGAAATTCTAGTTACTTTAGATTTAAAAGACATAACCTCATGACGTAAAGAAGCAGGAAAAATTAACATTTTATTTTCATGAGGTTCAAAATGTTTAGCGGAGTTTGACGCCCAATGATGTTCACCATATACAAAACTAATCCAACCTGGAGGAACAGCAGTAGTAGGACGAGGTTCTCGTAAGATTTCTTTAGGAACTTTTAACCATATAACAAAAGAAAGATCGGCGCCGGTATGAATATGAACAGGGTTATATTCTCCCGCCTTTTGATGGTTAACCCATAAAGAAGTAATTTTTGGATTAGGGTTAAAATCAAATTTCTGAGTAAAATGTTTAAACCCTTCAATCCATGTATCTATATAAACTTGAAGTCCTTCTTGAATCCAAGGGTTCTTTTTCCAATCAAAAAGTCTTTCATGCTGAATCTGTCCAGCTAAATGTTTATTGTGTTTTACTTTTAAGCTTTTGCTCTGCTTTAATAATTTTTTACAAAAGACAGGATCCATATCCACGCAGATTAAGTAAGGTCCCCAATATGCAAATTGATGTGTTTGAACAACTTTAACTAATTTATCTTTCATAAAAATTATCCTTTAAAAATGTAGGGAGACTTTTAACATGCTTTATCTTTCTTGTCCAGGCATCTCTTCTATCATTTAATATAAACGCTGCCACTTCCCATTGCTGTTTCCAAAATTGATTTAGATCAGGTTCACAGTTGTGTTTAATGAGCGAAGGTATATCAGTAGGCCCTACATGCATTCCTGCGGTAATACAATGAATCCCTTCATGGGGTTCAAAAGCATATTGATGAAAACGGTCATACACCATCTTAGTAAAACCTACACCAAAAGCCGGAATTTGATCTATAAGATTCCTCGACCATTCCTTATTTAAAAGACTTCTCCAATAAGGAGTATCATCTCTATGAGAAAGAGCATAATGTAAAGCCACAAATTCTTTAAAGTTATTAAAAATAGTTTTACATATAGCTGTAAAACTATCCTTATCCCATTGTGAAACTTTATCTCTTTGTAAGGTTCTTACCAACTTATGTAAAAATTCATGAACAGAAAATAACCCATTACTTTCTAGAGGTTCTATAAAGCCTGCACTTAACCCAATGGCACATACATTCTTTACCCATAATCTTCTATGTATACCCGTTCTCATCTCAATTTTTTTAAAGTTTAATTCTTTAGTTCCTAAATAAGTTTGAAATTCTTTCAAAGCATCGTCATCACTGATAAATTTATCCGAATAAACATAGCCTGTTCCCATACGACTCCATAAAGGAATATTCCAAATCCATCCATTGTTGTAGGCAGTGCAATTCGTATAACTTACTAATTGTTTTTCTTTGTCAGTATAAGGGAGGTGAGTAGCCCATGCTTTATTATTAGGTAATAGATCTTTAAAATCTTCAAAAGGCTCTTTTAAAGTTTGACCCAATAATAAAGATTTAAAACCTGTACAATCTATAAAAAGATCAGCTGTGTACTTACCATTTAAACTTTTAATACCATTTTCATCTTGTTCAATAGTTTTAATATCATCTTTAATATGCTTAACACCTTTAGGTATACAGTAATAATCTCTCAACCATATTGCAAATTTAGTAGCATCAAAATGAAAAGCCGTGTGTCTTTTAAAATCAAAAGGGATAGTCTTTTTTTCATTAAAGAAACATTTATTTTCTAACACCAAAGCCATTTGAGGATAGTGACAAACTGCATAATCAGAATAAGGAGTTTCAGGAAAAGCAAACTTTTTAAACCACCAATCGTTAAGGTTGTTTACATTGCCTTTTAAATACGGATCTCCAAATGGGTAATGGAAACTCTCTCCTTTTTGATAGAAGTCAGTAAACTTAATACTAAGTTTATAACTAGCATCACAATACGGAATAAAGTCTTCATCCTTTATATCGACCATAGATTGCCATTGTCTTATAATAGATAGAGTACTTTCTCCTACACCAACGGTAGGTATATTAGGACTTTCAATTAATGTAATCTTCTTAGAAGGAAAACATTTAATAAGAGTTGCTGCGGTCATCCAACCCGCACTTCCTCCTCCCACAATAGTAATATTTTTCATATCTAGTAAGTAAACCAAGAATTAAATGATATTATAGTTTTTCTTTCGTTAGCAACCGGTTCTGATTTATGCAATAAACATCCAGGGAATGTTATAATTTGTCCTTCTTTACTTTTATAATTTAATACTTTGTTTTCTCCCGTCTTAATTTTAGTAGCTTGATGAGAATCAGATAATTCTAAAAAATAAACATTGGTGTAATTTGATCCTTCGTGAACGTGCCAATCATGATAAGATTTTTTATCATATTGTTGAAACCATCCGTTTGATATTTTCCAATCAAGAGCTTTTAAATATTTTTGCTGCTCATTCATAATAGGCTTAATAACATTTGAATAAAAATACTCTAAATATTTTCTTTTAAAATTAACATCAATGTTCCAATCAGTTTTAGATATGGGACCATAAATATTATCGGGCATCTCTCTTATTAAATTTAATAATTTTTTCTTATGTTTTTTATGATCGGGAACATCACATACAAACATACTACAAGGTATTTGTTTTATTTTCATGCAAAAGGCTTCCCTAAATGCCACATCGGCAGAGAATATCTAACACCCCATGTGACAGGTGTTACTCGATGCCACACGAAAGAAGGAAAAACTATTAAACTTCCTTTAGTATAAATTTCATTGACCGTAATAATATTATCTTTAGTTCCCGGTTTATTAAACCGAGGAGCAAATTGTAATTCTCCACCTTTAAAATCTTTAGAATCACCCAATAAAAGAACTGAACTTATTTTTCTAATTTTTCCATGAGAAGTTAAATCATGAGGAGTATCGTAAGGGTCTTCTATTCCATCTTGATGCCAAGAATAATGTTGCTTTTTACCATAAAAAGTAAATTGACCACGTTCACTAAAGTCCCACTGAAAATTCCAACCAGCGTTACCATTAGCCTCACGAATAAAAGGATGAATTTCTTTAAAAATCCATCGTTCGTCTAACCATACTACTTCTGAATTTCTAATTTTAAAAAGTGATTTTTTTTCTTCTGGTGTTAAAGGATGCTTTTTATAATCTCTAAAGTTTTTGTTTCCTCCTCCTATTTTTGCTATTTGTTTTTTTTTAGATAGCCCTAATTTAATAATGTCATCACAAATATGTCTAGGAATAGCATTTTTAAAATACCAATAAGACCATTTTAATTGCATTATTATACATACTCACAATTCATACTTAAAAAAATATTCATTTGTGCTCCTTTATTTTTAGAAATAAAATAACGATGAGTAGAAGGAAAGATAATAAATTTATTATTCTCCAAAGGGATGTGCCAAGTTCTTCCTTTTCTCCTGTTATCATCATATTCAATAACTAATTCGCACGAATCTTTTTGTACATCTACTCCATACACCCATGTGTAATCCGGGGAATCCTTTAAATCTAAAGGATTAATTTGAGTGCGACTATAAGATTGTTCTAAAGGACCATAAATATTTCCCCAATGAAGCTTAGGTATTAATTGTTTATTATATTTTAAATCAAAATGATCACGAATATAATCCTGTACCCATTGAAATTCTGAAGAAAAAGCAAAAGTATAATCTTCATAAGAGTAATCTTTTTTGTTTTGACTTACTCGATTACCTAATACAAAACCTTCAAAAATTTTAACTCTTAAAAAATCTCTAGGAATAGTACTGCCGGTAATATACCCATAATCTATAGTGCTTTCACTTAGTGTATTTCTTTCCATATATTTCTTTATATAGGAAATTTATAAAGAAATAAAGTGTTTATGCTTGGGGATCGTCTGTTCTCCAAGATTGGGATGCTTCATCCCACCAAGGGGTTGGTTGTCCTCCTGGATTAGGAACAGGGGGTTCCCAGCGACATGTAGTCTCGTTTAACGTCCAAGAAGGGTAAGTTTGTGGGAGTATAAAAGCATCTCTGCTAGCATCATAAGTAGAACCTTTACCAGGATAATTTTTTCTGTAAGGAGTTCCTCCTAAAACATGAACTCCAGCGCGTGTGTTATATGAACATTTTCTCCAGTGAGGCCAATTATGTAGTTTATTTAACATTCTGATTCCTTGGGCTTCAGTTTCATTACCCTCATCATCAGTAGACATTTCATCAGAAACAACATGTACACCAAGTACATTTATTCCATCTTCTGTCATTTTTGCAAAGTGTGCCATAATTATGAATTAAAAGTCCCATCAGCAGTAAAAGTATGAATGGTATCTGTACCACTAGTAGTTACTGTTCCTGAAGTTGAAGAAGAAGAAGCTGTTAATCTTCGAATAATAACAATGCCTGATCCTCCTGCACCGCCAGCAGCATTTTGACCTGTGCCGCCTCCACCGCCTCCAGTGTTGGTTGTTCCAGCTTGTCCGCCAGTATGTCTTCCTCCAGCACCGCCTCCGCCAGTTCCACCAGGAGCTTGAGATTGAGTACCATCGGGTCCTGTGCCACCCCCGCCGCCTCCAGCGTAAGTTACATCGGATGCTGAAATTGTAGAAGGAGATCCATCTCCTCCTTCTCCCGCAATAGGGTTGCTCGCAGCAGTTCCTGCTTGTGAAGCACCGCCGCCTCCGCCTCCACTACGAAATGGATTACCACTTGGATTTTCACTTCCTCCAGCTCCTCCATCATTTCCTTGTGGGGGATTAACAGGAGGTGTATTTCCTGATCCTGCAGGTCCTCCCGGACCATAAATTCCTCGTCCGCCGCCTCCGCCAGATCCTCCATCTTGACCACTTTGGCCAGTAGGAACTCCATAAGAGTTTCCACCTCCGCCACCAGCAGATGTTATAGTTGAAAAAACAGAATTTTCTCCTGGACCATTTGCAATTTCGGGATTTTCTGAAGTTCCAGCGCCACCCCCTCCTACTGTAATAGAGTAAGGAGTTGATGCATCAACTTCAAAAGCTTTTGTAGAAATCGTTCTATAACCACCAGCACCGCCGCCGCCACCACCGTGACCGCCACCGCCGCCAGCACCTCCGCCAACAACTAAATATTGAACATTATAAGGACCTGCTCCTCCACCTGATCCAAAACCTAAAACGCGATATCCAAATGACATCTAATCCTCCTATAATTATGCGTCGTTAGCAGCATCAGTTGTAAAGAATATTTTTACTCCTAATAATCTCGCATCAGCTGTTTGAGAATCTGCTGAGACATCTCTGTATATATTGAAGAAAATTTCATCAGCATCTGCTGGTGATCCTCCAATTGTTACTGCTCCGCTTTCTACATTTACCATTAAATCGTTTGCTGTTCCAGAAGCTGCTAAGGCTGTGTTAGCCACTGCAGTTCCCATTGCTACATCTAAAGTATCATCACTTGATACGGCAACACCTTGTACAGCAAAACAAACTGTTCCTGTATTAGTACCTGTAACTGACCAATAAGTTTGAAAAGTAACTGTGCCTAAATTCCAAGACTTAGGAAAAGCTACAGCAAATTGTGCATACTCATCAGAGGATGCATCAAAAGGTAAAGCTTTAACTTCTGGTCTTTGAGCTGTTAATTCTGTTTGTGCTATATCTCCACATCCATTAGAAGATGCTGGATACATAGCTACTGCTGGTACCCAAATAGTTTCTTTACCTGCAACTTTAACTGCTGCAGTTCCTGATTTAAGAACTCCTGATCCTTTAGGATTTAAATTTAAATCGACATTTGTTTCACCTGTTGAAGAAATAATTGGACCATTTCCACTAGCTGCGTTAGCAAGTGTAATCTCATTAACTGCTGAACCTGTAGCTGTTAATAAAGCTAATTCATTTCCGTTAGTATCTAAAATAGATGTTCCAATTTTTGGTGAAGTTAAAGTTTTATTTGTTAAAGTTTCTGTCCCTGTAAGAGTTACATCACCCATTCCAAAGTCAACAATATCTGGATTGGTTCCATCATTAGCAGCTGCGTAAATAATTTTATTTCCTTTATCAGTAGCTGCCCATGTAACAGTTCCTCCTGAACCACTCGCATATTTAAATTGAACTGTATATGCACCACTTGTTGCATTGTCTATAAAGTAAAAAGTTTGAACATCTAAAGGAATAGTTACAATTTGATTTCCTGTGATAGATCCTGTGAATTTTATAACTCTGTGAGCAAGAGTTGCGCCTGCTGTTCCATCATTTACAGATAAAGTTGTTGTCTGAGCTCCGCCAGCTATATCTTGTTCTATATAGCCACCAGAAATCTGTTCCATGATATTCCAGTTTGTATTTGTTAATGTTCCCCATGTACCGGCTTTTTCGCCAGTAGTCATAAGTTGAACACCTAAACCTGTGAATGTGGATGCCATATTTAAAAAATCTCCTTAAGCTGCGCCTGTGTCTACATCTGTATACGATGTATTCGATCCAGTTGCAACACTAGAATACGATGTATTTGATCCAGTGTCAACATTTTGATAATGAAGAATTCCAAGGTTTCCTAAAGAAGCTGTCGCATAAACCCCAGTAAGTCCCATAACATCTGCTGGAGTAATTGTTCCTACAGAACCTGTTGCAGAAACTCCAGTTAATCCTATAGCCATTCCATCTGGCGTAATTGTACCTACTCCTGATGTTGCAGCAACACCGGTAATAGATACGAATTCATGTTCAGTAATGTCAACGCTACCTACAGAAGCTGTTACATAAACTCCCGTTAAAGCAGCCATTGTTTCAGGTAAAGCAGTAGGAGTTCCTACCGATGTAGTCGCCGCCAATGTTCCGAGTCCTTGAGTATGATCCGCTCCATTATTAATGGAAGGATTTCCTACCGTAGCTGTGGCTTCTACGCCTGTTGGAATTTGTGTACTTGATCTTGTTTCACTAACGCTTCCTACTGAAGCAGTAGTTGAAAGACCTGTGAGAGTATATGCAGTCTCTAAAGTTAAAGAACCAAGAGATGATGTAATAGATTGTCCTGTTAAACTTTCAGTTGCTTCCTCAACATCTCCCCAACCATTTTCACCCCAGGCTAAAGTACCCCAACCTGGATAATATTCTAAAGTAATATCTCCGAGACTCGCAGTAGCTGAAAGACCTGTAAGAGTAACTGTTGGAGAATCTCCCCAAGCTTGAGAACCCCATGTAAGACGTCCCCAGCCTTGTTGAACTGTATTTGAATCACCCCAGTCGGCTTGGCCCCAGGTTAATCGTCCCCATCCTGTAGACATAAGGAGTTCCTCCTTACGCTATTCTTAGGATAGCGTCAGATGCGTCAGGTGTTGGAAATTGAACTGTAAAAGTTCCGCTAGAAACTGTTTTATCCCCACCGAAAGCTACAATGATAACAGAATCAGTTGTGCTTGTACTACTACCAGTCGTTGTATTATAAATCATACAACCATTAGCCGTGAATGAAGCTGAACTCCATGACACGTTATCAAAATCTACCCATGCTGTAGTTCCAGATGAAGTAGGACTAGAGCTAGCAATCGTAAGCGCTGCTCCGCCAGCTGAGTAAGCTGATCCTGAAGTATTTGAGATTTCATTCGATGTGGAATAATCAGTCGTCGCCGCACCTAAAGATGCTGAACTTGTAAACAATGCAATTTTAAATGTATCTCCACCAGAAGTAGAAAAATTGTGACTTCCTTGAAGTAATTCTACTTTGAATGATGTACATACTGCTGATGTTATTGCCATAATTTTATTCCTTTTAAGGAGAAGGAGAATCGATTTTTATACGAATTGTTCCATCATCGTAGTCATCTCTTCGTCTTCTACCTACTTGTTCAATAGCGAACTTCTCTACCTCTTTATTATATCGTTGTTCGTAATATGTCAACATGTCTTGAGGGCCTTTTAA
>Ga0080013_1004522_pt1 | contig 13630 bp, 18 predicted proteins | sample ETNvirenome_6_85_FD_69236 | JGI IMG/M metagenome (GOLD analysis project Ga0080013, IMG submission 69236) | Marine viral communities from the Pacific Ocean - ETNP_6_85 (SPADES assembly) (version 2) | ecosystem: Environmental > Aquatic > Marine > Oceanic | place: Pacific Ocean | collected 2013-06-19 | reverse complement strand
CAGTTACTACAATTAAAGAAGTAGGAATTAAATCTATTAATGATAATAAGATTTATGACCTATTAGGTAGAGAATTACTTCATACACCTACAGGCACAATGTACATTCAAAATCAAAAATTAATTATAAAACAATGAAAGATAGCACAGAAAAAGAACCGAGACTACCAATGATTATATTAGGTGTATGGTTTATCATACTAACCACATTGATGGTTCTTAACAACAATTATTTAAACTAAGAAAATCATGAAAAAATTAATTTTAACACTGTTCTTAGCAATAGGAACTTTATTTACACAAGCACAGGTAAACTGGTGTGATTCATTATCATATACAGCTGTACCAGGAACTCAACTACTAACTTTAGTTGGCAATACATCATTATCACCTAATATGGTAGATTCAATAACATGGAGTTGGGCAGTATGTGATACAAATATGTGTTATTCAAGTGTAGGTGATACAGCATATTTCCAAATGATACAAACAACAGATACAGTTAAAGTATGTTATGATGCTTACATATATTTTATGGGAGCAACTTACGTTTGTACTCAATGTGACTCAATGGTATACGATGGATGGTCAAATTCATGGATGCTAATGAACATGGGTAATCCAACATCAATTAAAGAACCTCAATTAAATACTAACAATGATGGTAAAATGTATGACTTATTAGGTAGAGAAGTTATTGAAGCACAAATAGGACAAATATATATTAGAAATAACAAAAAATATATTAGAGTAAAATAATATGAAAAATAGTATAAAAACATTTTTGATTATAGCATTAGTATTCTTTACTACAATGCTAATATCAACAACAGCTAACGCACAGATTGAAAAGTTAGCAGGACCAAGAGTTGGAGTAACATTTATATCAGCAGGACCAATTGCAGATTTTCTACATGATGGATTTGACTTTGATGGTGATAGAGAACAATACGGAAGTACAGGTCCAGCCATTACAACATTATATGGATGGCAATGGGAAAGTAGATTTGCGGATGGCGGAGGACAAGTTGTTGGTATTGTAGAATGGATTGTATTAGTTGGAGGAATGGAGAAAGGAATGTTCTTACCTTCAGCGTCATCTATAATAGGAGCAAGAATGGATAATGGATTAGAATTTGGAGTAGGACCTAACTTATCATTATCAGGAATTGGTATGGTATTTGGTGCAGGATATAACTTCAAATCAGGTAATCTTAATCTACCAATAAACATATCAATTATACCTGGAAGAAAAATAACAGGAACAATTCATCATCATGATGATGATTATTATAATCATTGGGAAGAAGATTATGAATATAACACGGGTACTAGAATAGCTATTACCTTAGGATTTAATATGAGTAAATAATATGGCAATAAAAATAACAGACGATTGTATTAATTGTGAAGCATGTGAACCAGCATGTCCTAACAATGCAATTTATGCTCCTGACGAACCATGGAAAATGTCAGACGGAACAAGTATAGATGATAATGAAGAAAGAGAAGATGGTGGGTTTTCGGACGAATTCTTTTATATAGTAACTGATAAATGCACAGAATGTATAGGATTTACTGGAGAACCAGCATGTGCTGAAGTATGTCCAGTAGATTGTTGTGTTGATGATGAAGATAATGTTGAAACCGAAGAAGAGTTATTAGCTAAAAAGGAAAAATTACACGTTTAATAAGTAATGAAATATACAGACCTACCAAATAAACACGACAAAGACCCAAACTGGGAAAAACAGAGTGTCAAAGATAGAATAAAATATCTTAAAAGTGAGTTAGCCAGTAAAGATAGATTAGATGGTTGGACAATAGAAGGATTAGAAAAAGAACTTCATAAACTAAAAAACAAAATTTAAAAAACATGGAAGATTATATGAAATATATTAAACAATATGGTGGTTATGTTCTAGCTGTAGGAGCTGGATGTACATTCGGCGTAAGTTTACTATGGGGGACTATATTGTTAGTTGCTGCAGCAGGTTGGGCTTACGGATGTTGTAGTCAGGATTAGTAGAATTTTTAACACACTACTTTTACTATTTATATATTATGGGATTAGATATATCAGCAGTTTCAAAATTAGAACCAATTGAAGTACCAGAAGACATAGAAAAATGGTCTGACGAGTGGTATGATTGGGAATCAGAGCTTGGTGGTGACGTTTATAACGTTTATAGTATGGACGCTTTCCCTGAACAATCTGAAGGATTAGAAGACGGAGCCTACATATCAAGAGATGGTGAGCATACTAGTTTTAGAGCTGGTTCTTACAGTGGATATGGTACATGGAGAGAGTGGATGGCATCAGCAGTAATGCAGGGCATTTTAAATAAAACTGGTGGAGCGACAGCAATGTGGCATTCATCAGATGAAGGTGATTATGGCTTACCATTTATGGATATAATTAATTTTTCTGACTCTGAAGGGATGATAGGTACAGTTGCTTCACAAAGACTTTACAACGACTTTAGAAGATACGAAAATGATATAATGGATTGGATGGACCATCAGTATCTAACACAAACACCTGTGAGTCAGGGCAGTTGGAGAGATGAAGAAGACAAACCACTGGATAAAGGAGACTTTGAATGGTTTCAAAGACAATATCAAGAATGGAAGAACGCTTTTAGAATAGCTTCTGATAATGGAGTAGTAATGTTTCATTAAATTTCTCTTTAAAACTTGTCAGTTCGATAAGTTTTACTATCATTATACACATATGGAAAAGATAAATGATTGACTGAATTGGTCAGAAGAAAATTGGTATATTCTTTTGATATTATATCTTTTATTGTGTATTATTAAAGTAATAAAAGATTTTTCAGAAATAAAAAAAGAAAACAATGACACAAGGAAAAAGAAAAGACCAAATAAATTTCTCTAGTAGAATGGCTTTCATAGCGTTTATAGGGCTAACCCTATGTTTTATATGGGCAATGTGTTTTCTACCAGAACCAGCACCACCAACCGAAGGAATACCACATAATTATTATCACCCTAAGGTTTGGGGATATGATACTTTATTAGATATTAATGGAGATTGTGGGGGTGATGACTCAATCACAAGTTATGATAGCTTTATAAATGTTCCAGCATTGGAACCAGGAACAGATAGTATAATCAGGGTTGATGGAATACTATACCAATTAAACAATAATGAAAATAAATGGACACCTTTATATCCAGATGAAGATGTAATGTGGATAGGAGAAAATGGAGATACGATATGGGAATAGTGGGAATAATAACAGTATTTGGGGTTGGTGTGGCTATAGGAATGTATATATCTAGCCAAATAGATAGAAGATTATAATAAGCAATGACAAAATTAATTTGGAAGTTATACAATCAAAAAAAGATTACATTAGAAGTAGCAGTAGAGCTATTATCTAAACACGATAGAAGTAAAGAAAAAAATAAATAATAAAAAAATATTAAAATGGAATTAGGAAACACAGACATAAAAATTGACGTTGATAAAACACTTCCTTACACATGTGAGGAATGTGAAAGTGAGTTTTTTGAAGAAATTATTTGTATTAGAAAAGTCTCTAGACTATTAGTAGGAGCACAAGACGACTCTCTAATACCAATGAAAACATATAGATGTGCAGATTGTAAACATCTAAACAAAGATTTTAAACCGAATAAATAAGATGTGGACAACAACAACAACTTTTGGGGATAACTACGATGTTATTTATACGATTAAAAAATAAAATCACTAAGTGGTGGAAAAACCATATAGTAGATTGGTACCCAAAACATTGGGACCCGGATAAATTTTAATATAATAAAGATGGGATTTCATAGAAGACATATAAATAATGACCAAGTTATAGCCATATACAGAAAAGATGGTATAGATGGTGTTAAAGGTTGGTATACTAAAGGAGCTGATTCTTTAGTTACCGAATCTGGGTTGGCTTCACTTATAATTGATATATTAGATATAGTAGGTATGAGTGATAATGATAAGTGGGATAAAATATCAGAAGAAATAGATAATGAAATTATATAAGAATTTTGAAACAGCTTACAAACTTATATTAGAGTCCAGTAAATATAAACAACTTAAATTAGATGAAGAATGTAACCCTGAAAAACTTGGTAAGGATAAGGTTGTGGATGAAATGATTAACTTCTTTAAAAAAAGTGAAGAATACGAAAAATGTTCTATCCTTCTTAAAATAAAATGTTGGAGACATCACCAAGATAAAAAATATAATATATAACTTACCTCACTTATAGTGTGATGATATTTATTCATATATGAACACTACGTTAACTGAACATACAACAGACAAGATAGAAGAACTAAGAAAGGATTACTATGAAGAATACTATCCTAGTCCTAGAATAGAAAAAGCAATTTTTAAATATCTGGACCAAGATTATTATGCTGGTGAAGACGATGTTTTCTATACTATATACAAAAAAGAAAACGATTGGTTTGTGGATAGGGAAGATTTACAAAAAGAAATTGAAAATATGTTTGGGTTAGATTTACCAGAACGTATAAAAGTAGGCCCAAATGAAGACGATTATATTCAACCAGCTCGTAACCCAATCCCAGGTAGAGTAATACATAAATGGATAGTTAAACATCAGTTAGGATTAAGGCCAGATGATATAGATAAAGGTATAGATGATATAGCAGAGGACTTAGAATATTGGGGGTTTGACGGAAAAGAAATAGGACCACTTAAGGAAGATAAAATGAATTTATGTGACAAGTTAACAGTAAATAATGAGAAAGAAATAAGAGATGGGATGGAGGGAATGACAATACCTCCCAAAGATAAGAAAAAAATTGAAGATTTAATTGATGAGATGAATAATCAGAGAAAAAAATTGGGGAATGATTTAGACATCTCTAACAATTATCTTCATAGAATACAAAATATACTATGTACGTTTTCTCCGGAAGATAAAGAAAATATAAAACAACCCCACCCACACATTCATGAACAACATGAGGTCAACCCAAAACTAATAAATAAATTCTTAAAGGAGTTCTGGCCTCAACACCGTAACCAAGTTTATAGTGAGTTATATAACACCTACCACCCATCAGCGTATGTTGAAGGCTTTAATAGACCAAGTAGTCAATTTGAGAATGCTTTGGAGACTATTGCAGATGCAGTTCATGAAGGAAAAAAATTAGGACTTATAGATTCTAGTGTAGATTGGTCAGACCTATATCACTATGGTGACTCATCTCAAGTTGGAGAGACGACCCCACCTAAGAGATATGAAGATGATGACGGAATACCAACACTCAACGACCAATTAGAGATAATGGATAATACAAACTTAGATTGGATACACGGAATATTATTATTTGATGTGTTAGAAGATATAGTTGACGAGTTTAAAAGTTATTGTGGTGAGAATGGGGTTGACGAATCTGGTATGGGTAAATGTATGGATGAGTTTCCACCATCACCCAATCATGAACAAATAAACAGAACTGGGGGTACCTTAAAACAAGATTACTACACTCTTTTTAATTTTATGAGAGACCTAGACAGAGCTGGCATTCCTGTTACCGAATACATGAGAAGCCCACTATTCCCAAATATAATTAAATTAGTAGATGATGGCACTACAGATTATAATGATGCAGGCAGTGAAAGAACATCTGCAGATTGGGATAATACAAGGACACAAATTGAATTTCAATATGATGCACCTGATAGAATAGATGAACAAGATTCTGTTATACCTTTATCTAAGGAAGAAAAAGCACTTGAAATTAAAAGAGTAAAGGATGAAATAGAAGCTAACAAGAAAGTAATTAAAAAAATGGAAGATAGTTTGGTAAAATTAAAACCAACACCTAAATATGGACCTTTGAGCAAGAAAAAAGATGACAAAGACAAACCAGCGGTTATTGGTATTGGTACCGCTTACTATGCTGAACAAGAAAACCCAGAAGGTGATGATGCCACTACAGGTACCACAGGATTTAAAGATTTTAAAATTGATACGGAGAAATCTCAAAAATCAAAAGATTTAGAAAAAGCAGCAATACAGGGAAATATTGATTATAAGAAAACACAAAATCAGGAGCTGAAAAAGAAACTTGAAGATTTAAAAAAACCAGATACTACACAAACAGATTCTACTAATGTGATGTCACAAGGTGATGGTGAAGTTGACCCTACAAAAACAATTAAACCACTTAAGGTAGATAAAGTAGTTAAAGATTTACCACCAGAAGAAAAAGATACGCTTACAGAACATGATGACGAGGAAGACGGGGCAGAGCGTCTGTATAAGCAGCATGCGTACGATAACGAAGATTATGTAGATAACTCACCATTTACCAGAAAAGAAGTTATTATTTTAAAAGCGTTACATAAAAATTTAAGTAGAAGTGAATTACAACAACTAAGTCAAGAAACCCCAGGAGATTATGCTGGTGGTACAGGTGCTAAGTTTTGGAATATAATGAAACTATTTGGTATAGAACATAGTAGGGATGAGGCGAAGGACACACGAGTGTCCAAATATGCAAAATGGGCTTTAGATAACTGGACAGAAGAAGGTGACTATGGTGATATAGAAAACCCAGTTAAAGTACCACTTAAATGGTATGATGTAGATATGTCAGAAACAGGCAGTCAAATAGAATACAAAGTTGGAAGTGCAGAGGTTTTGGGTTTTGATGAAGATGACGCTTCTGAGAGAGCACAGGATGATTTTTATTCCTGGGGTGGGGAGATGGAAACCAACGACTGGGGTGATTATGAAGCATATGACTCACAGATAGATGACATAAATTTTATGAGAATGGATGAACAAATAAACCCAGAACTTAAATATACTATAGACCAAGAGTATAGAACTAACCCGGAAATGAGAAATGCAATCCTACAATCTTTAGAGGATGAGGGAGAGGAATTTACCACTTTTTCTATAAGTTTGGAAGATGATACTCCAGTATTAAATGTACCACCAAGGAATATAGTACAAAAATTTAGTGACGCCAATCAATATGGTAATATTAAGTTTGATTTACAGGGGGGAAATGGGATAGCTTATTTTACTGATAAGGATTTAGTAATCAAACTTACCGCAGATGAATCTGAATACCAAACAGCAAATAAATTAGTAGGTACCGACAACGAATATATTGTTAAAGTTTTTGAGAGTGCAAGAATTAAAACCTCACACTCCACTGCTCCTATTTTTATAATAGTAGAAGAAGCTTTACCTATGACAGAAGATATGGAACAGATATGGTCAGAATGTTGTTGTGGAGTAGATTCTCCAATCCATATAGATTATTTAGAAGAACCAGCCTTAGTATTACCACCAGTCTCATCACAAAATAAATGTTTACCAATATATGATAATATTGTAGATATACAAAAAAACTTTGCAGAGTATGGCATTTTGTGGAGTGATATTGGTATAGATAACATGGGTATTAAAAATGGTAAATTAGCTGTTGTAGATTTAGGAGAAACACGGGGCGGTACTTCCGAAGGTAAGACAATCACTTTGGAACATATTAATATAAGACCTTTAACCTCTAAACAAATTAAGAAACAATTAGTTCTAATATAGTTATGTAGTTTATAAATATTTTTACTATATTTGTAGTAAGATTATGAGATATATAGATACAATTATAACAGGGGGTCAATATGATGACCCAACAGAATGGAATGGAACAAATCCCAGTTGTTTATTATGTGAAAAAGAAATTGAATTCATGGATGAATACTGTGAAGACCATCAGAGGTGTGATGACTGTGGAGAAAGAGAAGTATGTGAGGAGGAGTGTCCTAATTACAAAATGGAAGAATAATATGATAGATAATTTTATAAATAAAGGAATTGTAAACACATTTAAGTTAATTACAGGGAAATCAACCTACGAGGAAATAATTTCAGAATCAAACGGCCCTGGAGGAGGAACAATATTTTTTATATTTCCTGAAGATGAACCAAATAACGAAGATATAGACACAATGATTGATTATTTCATTTCAACAGAAGAATACGAAAAATGTGCATCATTAACTAAATTAAAAAAATAAAAAATGACAAAAGAATTTATAAGGGAAGAAGAAGACGGCTCCAGAACAATCACTACAGCAATAGAGATGGGTGGTGTATTTAAAACACATAACAATAAAGGACCAGCTATAGTTAATAAAGAACAAAAAATTAAAGACTACTATTTATATGGTGTGAAATTTACGGATAAAAAGATTTGGGATAAACAACGTAAACTTTCTTAGATATGTCATCAGTTAAAAAGAAAAAAAGATTAAAAATCTCGACACATAAACGTAAAAAACGTTCTAGAAAGAACAGACATAAAAATAAAAAATAAATTATGAGTGAACAAAAAGCACAACTATATGACCAATTAGTAAGACAACACACAGCAATCACCAATGCTATTAGTAGAGTACCAGAACTATCAATAGAAGAACAAAGTAGATTAGTTGATATCAATGACAAATATAATCCAGATAACCAACGTAAGGTCCAAGAACTAAGAAATCAGTTAGTTCAGGTAGAACAAAAATTAAAAAGTTTATTTTAATTTTATAATATAAATTACGGGGTGTAGCGTAGCCCGGTCATCGCGCCTCGTTTGGGACGAGGAGGTCGCAGGTTCGAATCCTGCTACCCCGACAACACTATCCTAAAACAATCCAAACATTCTTTCATCACCTAGATATTTATCTAGAAACCATTTTGATGAAAGATACAATCAAAAAATTATTAAGAGAAGAGTTAGGCACTCATGTATCAGATGATGCAATCCGTCGACTTAGAATTGTATTCAGTCAAATGAAAACAATAAAAGGGGTAGACATGTATATTGTTGGTATTAATAAGGAGAAAAAACAACCTTATGGCTTTGAGCATATAAGGGATGCTATTCTAGGGATATTAAAGTTGGTGGGTAGAATTGAAACGAGTTATGTTGACACTGCAGATATGACTTATTGGTTTGCAAAGGCTTTTATGCTCAATGGTGGTTATAGTAGAGATTTTAAAGAAGGAGAAATACAATTAATAGAATTACCCGTTTATGGATTGGAAGCAAACTATACAGAAGAAGTGTATGAATACAGAACTGGATGGGGGGATGTTATAGGTGTAACTAGTGAAGAGGAGGCAATAGATATATTCAAAAATGATGCGGAGGCTTATATCGAAGACAGTGAAACTGGTGATAGTGATTATGGGGACATTTATGATGTTAGTGATGTGATGGTAAATGAAACGCGTTGGATTAAATTTAAGCCTGAATGGATAGGATTATAATATGAAAGGATTAATTAAACACGTATTAAGAGAACACAGTGATGTGACACCTGGGGTGCCTATTGACCATACTTGGATAAAGGGAAAACAAATCCAAAGGGCAATACCGTCTAAAACTATTTTCTTCAAGGCTGTTAAACAAATTGTCGAAACGAACCCAGGTAATGTTTTGGAGTATGATGATGCTAATACTGAAGACCGTGCATATGAGATGGATAGTGTATTAAAATTATTTGGCATGGACAGTAATTACTTCGCTCTTACTAATAAAATATTTTGGGCAGCATATGATAATAGAGATTCTGTAAGTATGGGAACCGCTAAGAGTTTTGATGACCTTGAATTAAGACAATTAAACGAATACCGTGTAGAGTGTTATGAAAACGCGGTAGAACATGTCACCTATTATTGGGAACCAGTAGTAGAAGCTTATAGTGAAGATGATGCAGCCAGTATAGTTCAGATGGATGACGATGGATATTATAATCACTGGGAATATGATAATGACCCAAGTTATGACAAAGAATATGGAGATACAGATAGTGATGGTAAAGAGATTGAACAGGTTACATTAATCGGAGCCGTTAATGAATCAAGGATAATAAAAGAAAATGAAAGCCCAGATGAAAATGAATTGGTGGATGGACTAAGACATATATTAGATAAACAAAAAGAATCACATTCAGAGGATGTGTGGTATAGTGACATCACTAAACTATTAAAGAGATTAAACATTCCTTTAAAGGGATAATTGTATAAGTTTAAATAAATGAGTTTAAAGAAAGGAGATAAAGTTTTATGTGTAGAAAACAATTCTACAGTTAGACCATTGGTTATAGAATCAGTTGGTGATAAAATACTATTCTCCAAACAATTAGATAAAGGTGTTAAAAGAACATTTGGACTAAAGGAAGGGAGCTTCCAATTAATAAAACCAAGATATATTTCAGAACATGAAAAGAGGGAATATGAAAATCCTGATTTAGACAGACATGATAGAGTAAAGGTTATTCATGTGGAAGGTACAGATAACACTAACGTACTAGGTAGAGATGGTATTGTTATTGCTATAAAAGAAAATGAAAGAGGTGATAGAGAAATTATTTTGTGGATGGAAGATACACAAGATACGGCAGGTTTAGAATTAGAGTATAGAATACCAGACTCAAACGAACTTATACAAAAGTCTTTGGTTTTAAAATTAGATGAACCAAAAGCTAAAGAAGAAGATTATTATGACGACCTCCTAAATCTTAATTTAACTCCAAAACCTGTAAATGAAAATACAAAAGAAAAAATAAGTCCAGACTTAGAAGTTGGTGATAGAATAATGGCATGGGATATACCTGGGGGTAATCCACACTATATTGATATTGATGGAACAATTATTTCAGGTGATATTGATAAATCAGCACCAAGTACATTTATAGCCACTGTAATAGATGTGTTAGACATATATAATCCAGCATATGGAAATGGAATAAAGTATTTAGTTAAACTAGAAGATACAGATGAGGTTATTGGTTTATATGGTGGAGAATGGTTAGGTGGAACTAAGTATCCTATACGTGATAAGTACCACAAAGACACCAGAGATAAATGGTTAAAACTACCTAAGATTGGTATTACTGAAGATACAGATATTTTTGGACAAGGATTACTAGACCCAATAGAACCAGAAGAGTTTGAAGGTGAAGAAGAAGAATGGGATGAATTAGTTAGTGATGTAGAAGATGATGGTTTTGTACCACAATCAGAGTATGATTATGAAGGAGGAAAAACTGACCCTGAAGTTGGGTTTGTTGCACCTTCAGCAGAAGTTACCGACAATATATGTAAAGTAAAAGGTTTTTGTGAAGCTCAAGGACCAATTACCTTCGGTCAACTTAAAGCGTTAGTTGAGGAAGCAACCAGTAAAAGAATTGGTGCTGATATAGGGAGAGGTATATTTAAAACGTTATGGAGAATAATACCATTTTTTATACCACAGGTATTATTAGCAGCGGTTGGTGTGACGGTAACAAGAGCTTTTAATAAAATCATAACCCCATCACTTAAAAATACAAGAGGTTATAAAAACTGGTGGGGTAAAGTAGTATTGAAAGCTATGGATGTTGCAGAAGGTGATTATATCCCAGATGTTGCATTGGGGGATGACCCATTAAGTAAGATATTCTTTATATCTGATGGACTACTTCAAATGATTAGAGATAAGTATAAACTTAAATTCGCCAGATATGTTGCTGAATATGCTTCAAGTAGACCAGATAATGAACCAGTACCAGAATGGTTTGTTGAAAATTTATTAAGAGATTATCTAAATCAGAAATTCTTATTGGACCCACCATTGGAACCAAAAGAAGGAACAGACTTCCAAATGATAAGAGAACATGATGAGGAAATGGACCCTGAAGATGGAGTACAAACAAGAGGACCTTTCACCAGAACTGACATACAAATTTTAAATTATTTAACCAAAGAATTCACATGGGAGGAATTAAACACTATATCATCAGTAGATGACACACAAATAATGAGTGACTTAAGGCGTAAATGGGTTAGTACCATAAAACTATTTGGTGAATACCCTAGTTCAGATGATGAAAGTTGGATTAAGTCTAGTAGATGGGCAAAGTGGGCGGTAGAAAATTGGCAAGAAGCACGAACAAGAGATGATGAAAGTGATATAGATTTTTCACGTGTTACTAACCCTATAAAATCTTGGCCTTCTTGGTTCGAAGTTGATGCTGACGAATCATATTGGCAAAAAGAATATAGGAATGGAACTATAGAAATTGGTGCATATGATAGAGAGGACGCTGAAGAAAGAGCTGACATATCTTGGTGGGATTATGACCCAGATATGGACCATTATGATTATGGTGATAGTGACGACCATGAATTAGATATATCAGATGTAAGATATATGAGGACTTTAAAGGAACATGAAGAAAAAGAAGCTGACACGGAGAAACTACAGATGGTACAAGATGTAGTATATAGTGTGTACCCTCACATAGTAAATAATTTAGGACCAAGTAACTATGTAGATAAAACCCCTAAAGTGGAATTACATAAAGATATTTATGAAAGACTCAGTGACCTAGCAGGAGCAAAAGGAGAACATAGTGCCACTTCAAAAGCTGAGTATGAAAACCATGTAAACACAATTTATATTTACTATCCTAATATGGTAGATGAAGAAGATATCATTAAAGCTTTATTACACGAATATACTCATTCATTACAAGACCCAGAAAAATGGGAAGAGTATCGTGCAGAGGGATATGAAAATAATCCATATGAACAACAAGCTTCAGAAGCTGAAAGTAACTGGGAAGAGTACCTAGTATACATCCAAGAAAATATAAATGAACATAAAGAATCTAAAGTAAATCCAGAACTAAAAATAGGAGATGAAATTATTGTGCTTGATGTCGGAGTTGAAGTAAAGAACGACATGAACAAACCGGATAAATACATACGTTATTTTGTTACCAAAATCTATGAAGGTAATAAATGGCAAGAATTCGACCAACCATATTATGGTCTTAATAGACCTGATGTAGATGTAACTGACCCTGAAAGACCAGGAGTTTATGACCAGTCCGCAACTCACAAACATCTATACCCTAGGACAGACACATGGATGTTTAATCCAAAAGGACCAACCATGAGATATGAGGATGCCTTTCAACCAGAAGTTTATATGTCTGATGAGGAATATGAAGAACGGTATGATGATGACGATGAAATGATTTATGAACATAAAGAATCTAGAATAAATCCTGAATTAGAAGAAGGCGATATGGTAAGAGTGATTGAGATTGATGGGGAACACGCAAATATGCCGGATGTATGGGGAACCTATAAAGTACACGACGTTAGACAAGATAATGCTAATCAGGAATTTTACTATCAACTATCAGGTGAAACCTCTATTTTGAATCTGGAAACAAATAGACTAATGAATGGAAAATACCTCTACTATGGAGACACATGGATTGCCGCTGACGTACCAATGGCAACTAATGTGGATAGAAAAACAATTAATGAACATGAAGAATCTAGAATAAGTCCTGAATTAGAAGAAGGTGATACAATATTTGTAGTTAATAGAAAGGAGACACCATCAGGATATAGAGACCCCTTCCCAGAACATGAACCAGAGTTATTCACCACATATATGGTTGTAGAGAAAAGATATAGTGGACATAAAGCAAAGGACCCTTATCATTATTTCTTAGTGCCAGAAGGAGAGATTTGGACTACTGGAAGAAACCCACAAACTGGGGGTTACGGTAATGAAAAATCAT
>Ga0080013_1004521_pt1 | contig 13631 bp, 47 predicted proteins | sample ETNvirenome_6_85_FD_69236 | JGI IMG/M metagenome (GOLD analysis project Ga0080013, IMG submission 69236) | Marine viral communities from the Pacific Ocean - ETNP_6_85 (SPADES assembly) (version 2) | ecosystem: Environmental > Aquatic > Marine > Oceanic | place: Pacific Ocean | collected 2013-06-19 | reverse complement strand
AAAAATCCCTTGACATGTCAAAAACTTGACAATTCTATAGGGTTCGAGGGAAAAAAACTTGACATTTCTATAGGGTTCGGAAACGGACATTTTCTGTCCATTGGCGATTTAGTGTCGCATGTGACAGTTCCAACTCTCGGTTACGGACTTGTTGTCGCTGAGAGCGAAAACCATAAAGATTATTGGATTGTAAAATGGTGTGACCCACGCTATCATGACGTTGGTCAATTGGGTATCCAAGCAAAGTATTTAGCCAAAGTAAATTAAAGTCGGTCATTTTTTGTCCTTGTTAGATTTGCCTTGCGTGTTATAATATAAAGGAATAACAAGCGAGGTGAATAATGAAAATAGGTGATTTAGTACAGTGGAAAGGTTATCTTTATATAGTTATAAAGGTAGAGCCAAAATTTATCACAGTTCACAGTATAATGTCGGGAAATACATCGGGATTTCCTGCTGACTGGCTCAACAGTTTGGAAACGGACATTTTCTGTCCTTGATTTATTTTCCCCTCGTGTTATAATATAAAGGAGAACGAAATGACACTCAAACGATCTGATGTAAAAGTCGGAGACTTGCTTACAGGTATCTGTAATGTCTCCCTTGCAACTGATAATTTTATTCATTACGATTGTTTTTATGTTGTTGTTGATCCAATTGGACTCAGTGATAACGGCATTTGGGTTATCAATCTTAAAACTGGTGAGAAATTTCATGCTAATGCTCGCTATTTTTTGAAAACGGACAATTTTTGACCTTTACAAATTATTATAACCGATTATATTATTATTGTCAAGATTTATTTTTATTTTTTTTTGGAGGTGCTATGAAAATAGGCACATTAGTGAAAGCCAGTAGAAGATATATTGGTGTCATAGTGGATAAAGATGTCCACCATAATGGCGATTGGAAATACTTAATCCTATTCGCACACAACAGTGAATACGGCTGGTGGACGGATAAAAACTTGGAGGTAGTATGCGAATAGGTTCGTTAGTTACATGGAAATATACAGATGATAGATTGTTTATCGTGGTGACTATGGTAGAAAACCCCTTTATGGACGGTGCGTCTGTCGGTGTCAAGAATGTAAAGTCTGGAAAGACCCACAATATGTTCGTATCAGACTTGGAGGTAATATGCAAATAGGCGATTTAGTGTGGTCAAGGTATTTGGATCAATGCATGGGTATAGTGCTTGACGTTGTGTCTGATGAAACAGACGTAGAGCCTTGTTATCGTGTAAAATGGTGGTGGAACAACATCATAGGTGAGAATACATTCGAGTCAAGAGAGTACGAGAGTCATTTAGCCACAGTGGAGGTAATATGCAAGTAGGGGATTTAGTATGGGCAAGGTGGGCTGAACAATGTATGGGTATTGTTATTGGATATGCCTTTGACGAAACAGAGGAAGAATATTTATATCGTGTAAAGTGGTTTTGGAATGGCACATTCGAGTCACGAGAATACATAGAGGATTTACTCACAGTGGAGGAAAAATGCAAATAGGAACATTAGTAAGATGGATAGGAGACAATGACGAAGATTACGGCTCATTGGGCGTTGTCTCAAAGATATGTGGAAATCTCTTTTGGGTATCTTGGTCTGATGGGGAGGTCGTGGACTACCTACGTGGTTGTAGTCATGCAAATAAGGTGGAGGTGTTATGCAAATAGGAACATTGATAAGGAACAAATATAGCAAAGAGCGAATAGGGGTGATCACACGATTTAACGAACGGTATGGCTCATATACGATACATTGTGTAGTCACAGGGGAGAAATATGCCATGTACCCCTCCGATATGGAGGTACTATGCGAAGAAAGAAACAGTTAAGGGTCGGCATGTTGGTGCAAGTAATCAACAGGCATAACAGTGAGGTCATGCCCGAAGTCTATGTGATAGTGGAGAAAATGGTCGGTGGTCTGTGGGAGATTTCTCCTGTCTCGGACATGACTATATCAAGACACTATCACACAAAATCATTAAAGGAGGTAATATGCGAATAGGTTCGTTGGTAAGGACAACATATCCCAACAGTAGAGTTGGTATTGTTATGTGTATAGACCCCTCTGACTTGGTCAAGTGTTGCTTTGGTTGGGTACATAAAGACCACTTGGAGGTAATATGCAAGTAGGCGATATAGTAAGGATAAAAAAGGCTTGGAAAGACATATACAAGGGCTACGAGGATATAGTAGGACTGGTGGTGTATGCCGATTGTGGCTATGGGGGAGAAAGACCCAAAGGATTTCGGAGGATTAGAATTATGCATGGAGAGATAAGAGGTCAAGTCTATTCCGTATTTGCCGAAGATGTATTGGAAGTGGTCAAAAATTGACCGTTTCGCGTTTGACAGGATTGCTTGGAACAGTTATATTATCTATATCAAACAAACGGAGGTAGTATGCAAGTAGGCGATTTATTCAGATACATAAACATATACGACATACACAACATTGGTGTCGGCTCTATCGGACTTATCGTGGGAACACCACAAAGGATAGAGGGTTTTTATCAAGTCATCATCGGTGATAAAGAGTACGTGCTACCTTTTCACCATATAGAGGAGATCATATGCAAGTAGGCGACTTAGTAACATACAAAAGGAAAAGGAAAGACAACAAGTTTTCCTATCAAATTGGTCTGGTAGTGGGCAAATGTCCTATTATTGAACTTGATGATTGGTTTATTGTTCAATGGTCAACTGGTGCAAAGTTCGCTGAAAACCGAAGGTTTCTAAAGTTGGTCAAAAATTGACCGTTTTGGGTTTGACAGGATTGGATCAAACAGTTATATTATAAACATCAAACAAACGGAGGTTCTTATGGACAAAATCATAACATTACAAATCAGACACAGTGGTGACGAGAACATAGTTTATCTATGTAAAACCCACGAAATAGCCGAGAGGATCATCAGGGAATGGTTCACAGAGTATTGCTCCGACCCCCCCTCCCTAGAGGAGCTAGAGGACTACCTGTGGGAGAAAGACATAGGCTATTGGGAGATTACAGAGGAGGTAGTGATATGCGAGTAGGTTCACTGGTAAAACACATAGAGTATGAATACATAGGTGTTGTCTTGCAACAAGGTCTATCGACTTCTGATCGTTGGCTTATTCACTACTATAAAGGTAAAGCACCATATCGTTGGTGTAGCGAATGTGAGTTGGAGGTATTATGTGTGTAGGTTCATTAGTAATAAAACGATATAAGTATAGTGGTGTCGGTGTTATCACTTCGATAGGTTCACCAAACCCAATAGCCAAAGTACTTTGGTGTAATGGCGAAACAAGTGCTATGCACATAAACTTCTTGGAGGTATTATGCAAGTAGGTTCATTAGTAAAACACAAACCCGACTTCTATGGCATAGGTATAATAATGAAACCTAGATCATTTGGGGGTTGGTGGGTGATGTTTCCTAAATCGAAAATGAACCTGTTTGGTCTATCAGATGGGTCTTTGGAGGTAGTATGCAGATAGGGACGTTAGTTAGGCTAGGAAACAGCTGGTTAGACGAGGACAAACAACTTGGTATTGTCACAAAAGTATACCAAGACGAGGGCAGACATTGTTGTAATGTCTTGTTTGTTGATGGTTGTCACGGCACACTTATTTATTTAGATGAATTGGAGGTAGTATGCGAATAGGAACATTGGTAAGACACCAATCATCATCACCACGACACTGTGGGTTTGGGATAGTCGTTAAGGTACATGAAATGCTAGACTACAACGGACATACTAGGGTAGACGTGCATTGGCTTGATCTAGGTATAAGAACGGAGACAGTTAGGACACTGAGGGAGGTAACATGCAAATAGGAGATTTAGTAGGAAACTATACACGAATTGGTGTCATAGTGGAGACAGATTACGACAGATCTCGTTTCAACCACACAGCCTTAAAGGTTGTATGGACTAGTGGGGATTGGGGGTGGTTCTGTGAGACACACCTTGTGTGGGTAACATGCGAGTAGGCTCATTGGTAAGACACCATGCAATAACAGGCAACAATGTTTGTGGTCTTGGGGTGATTGTCAAGATACACGAGAGATTAGATTGGAATGGAAACAGAAGAATTGATGTTCATTGGACGCATTTAGGAACAAGAACAGAGAACTCTATCATACTGAGGGAGGTAATATGCGAGTAGGTTCATTAGTAGTATTGAGGGGTGTAAGAACCCAAGGGCTTGGAATTGTAATTCTTATAGAAGATACAACAATAAAGGTTGCTTGGGGAGGAAGTTTTATTGGTTGGGCTTATCCCAACCAACTGGAGGTATTATGCGAGTAGGTAGTTTAGTAGAATGGCGAGGTGGCAGTGGTGAGGTAGAGGAGGGCTACGGTGTAGTCATAGAAGTAACCGACAAGCATGTGAAAGTCTATTGGTTGAGAATAGAGGACGAGACACATTTATCCCTTACAGAGGGAACAGTAGTATATGAAAACGATGGAGCAGACATTCAAACAAATAGACTTATGGAGGTAATATGCAGTTAGTAAGGACAGGATCATTGGTAATGTGGAACATAGAGAATTCAAACGACTACGGTTGCATGGGCTTGGTTCTTGATAGCAAATACATAGACTACACAGAGACAGGGGAGGGTATACTTCATTATTTTAATGTACTATGGATAGACGACAGCCTTGTAGAGTACGATCAAGAGCATATTCATAAAGATAATATCAAAGTGGTCAAATTCTGACCGTTTTGGATTTGACAGGATTACTTGGAACAGTTATATTATAATTATCAAACAAATGGAGGACTACTACTATGGTAGGCACACTGATAAAAACAGAGAACAACAATGGATTTTTCATCGGAATAGTCAAAAACTATCACTATAATGATTATACCGAAGAAATGGTTGTAGGTGTTGTTTGGAACGACAATGACGATACAACCGAAACTTTTACAGAGTATGAGGACTATGACAGTTGTATTTTCCTTTTCCATGATAATGGTCGTTGGTGGCGAATAGATACAAATTTTTATATGTTTAAGCAACTACTGGAGGGCAAATGCAAGTAGGTGATTTAGTTTACGACAAGGATTTAGAATTGGTCGGTGTTGTGTTAGACACCATGCACAAAGGACAGTTAGTGTGGGTACAATTTGCCTACAAACTACAAACAGAATGGTGCTACCGTAGTACATTGGAGGTATTATGCAAATAGGTGATTTAATAAGATTTAGAAACAACGAGGACGAAATAGACGAAACTCTTTGGGAGGTCGTTGGTTTCGAGGTGAGAGGTGGCTTTGAGTTTGTAAGGATAAAGCACCCCGAAGTAGGAGGAATTTTCTCTTTTCTCAAAGCAGATGTCGTGGAGGACGAATGAATATCGGAGATTTATGTTGGGATATAGTGACAGAGACTATGTGGATCATTTCAGATATTTGGTGGTGTCCTCTCATAGAGGACTACAAATACGATCTTACTTGTGTCAAGAGTTGTGCTACAATCGTCACCAATGATGTGGTTACTTCCTACATGAGAGCAGACTTTATAAAACGGACAAATTCTGACCTTTACAAATCTGACGAGTGAGTTATATTACAATTATCAAACAAACGGAGGACGTTATGTCCAAACTAAAATATAAGGTCGGTGACTTGGTGACAGTTTCCTACGAGAGAGACAGGATCGGTATAGTCACAGAGATAAGAGACAACAATAGTTTTCCCTACAAAGTCCAATGGCTTATAGAGGGGAAGATGGTAGGACACAAAAGCGACTTCGGACACTATTCAAGAGGTGTCGTGGTTGCATTGGAGGAGACATGCAAATAAAAACAGGTGACTTGGTGTATAGAAAGCAACATAGGGCATTTAACACCCCACACAACTATGAGATTTGGCTTGTGTTGGGCAAAGGTGTCGAAAGAACAGGCTCATTCAAAGGCTATGTCAGAATACAGAACGTGCATAACGGCAACAGAATACAAACCCAACCTCACATGCTAATGAAAATAGAAACGGACAAAAAATGACCGTTTCGCATTTGACAGATAAACAACAACAGATTATAATACAATTACATTCAACAACAAACGGAGGTCTTTATGACTATAAATGCTAGAAAGGAAAGTTCTTATGGGAGGTCAGCACCCACCTGTAAGTTCTGTAACACACAAGGACACACTTTAGCAAAGTGTCCCGACATGATCGCTCTTTATAAGGAGGTCAAAGACAAGTCTATCGAAGAACGTGACTTCAAAGGCAACTATGCCGTCCAGTACATCGAAAAACGTAACGGCACAACCCCAAGTAAGCGACCAAAAGTAGTCAAAAAGTGTGGTTACTGTCGTGAAACAGGTCATAGTCGTAGGAATTGCTCCCAAATGGAAGATGATAAGAAGTTTATCATGAAAGCCAATCGAGTATGGCGAAAAGTGTGGGGAGATAAAGCCACACAATACGGTTTCACACCAGCGTCACTTATCAAAGTCTCAGATAGACGTTATGATTACAAACAAGGTGGGTATATCACTAACTCATTCCTTTGCACTGTCGGTGCTGAATTGCCCGAAAACCTTACTGTGTTCGCTCTTGGCGAGGAAAGTAAGAAACAGGAGATCAAAATCCCCTTGTTAGGCTACAAGCCCGAATACGGTGATAACAATGTCAATGCTAGAACATTGATGAACGCATGTAACGATCAATTAGGTAAGGCACTGTTCTCTTACTCTTATTCGTGGGGTAATCTTGAGAAAGTTGAGGTTATCGCAAAGTCCTCTTATGAATTCAAGGACGAATGGTTTGACGACTCTCCCATAGAGGACATAGACTATGCTTTGAAGAAGTGGTCACAGGAACAAATGACAACATTCCTTACTCTCTGTAAGAACCTTATCGACAGTTACGGAGGTGATTATGGAATTGCATAACTTCAAACAGGCTCTTGACGAGGCAATAGAGTTCATAGCCAAAGAGTATCCCTCCTCTACTTGGGAGGGGGATGTGCATGACTTTTATGCCTTGCTTATAAAGGCTAATTTTTCAAACCAAGTCCTTATAGACTATCTTAAACACGCAATAGACAACAAGGTCTATCTTCCTAACAACGTCACCTGTGTCGTTGACAAGGGGAGAATATCCAAAGTTATCATTGGAGGATAATATGGCTTACTCACAAAATTGGAACGTAACAGACAAGGTTGACTACGAGGGCTTGAAAGAGTTGCTCACAAGTCTTGTGGTTGAGATAACCGATAATGCCTTTGCGATCAAAAAATCATCTGACGATGGTGGTTCGATGGTGGAGGTATGGATAGAGGGAGGACTACAAGGCACACCCAACCCACCTCTACCTCCCCAATGTAGGGGTTGGCGAGTGGTATGGGTATCATGCCCACAGGGGTACATAAAAGCATTTGAAATAAGGAAGTGACATGCGAGTATTTTTAAGACATAAGAGATTTAGATGGTCAGTACACAACATTATAGGACACCCCCTTATGGAGGTCTGTAACATTCTTGGCTATAACGACATAGGTTCTAAAATTCACGATATAACAATTCCAAAAGGTAGGTAACAATGGACATTCAATCAATGCTCAGATATGAGCCAAAGATAGACGACATAATAATGCACACAGATGGCTCATACCACGTAGTTATCACAGAGTTAAAGCAAGGTTCTTCTGTTGTCAGTGCTATGCACCACGTCAATGGTGTCGAGCCTGTGGCAGTTTATCTAAACATTCCAAAGACAAGGACGAGTATGATACAAGGCAAACAGTTCTTGGTGAGGAAGTCTGATGAAAGTGGGTAGTCTAGTGCGACTCAAACAGCCCACAAAGGACATAACTGATTGGAGGTTCTCTTACTTTGGTATAGTTCTTTGGGAGAAGTTGGTCGAGGGTTGGGTTATGGTCGAGGTTTATTGGTTTGATGATGATTACAAGTGCCACGAACACTCAGACAGATTGGAGGTATTATGCGAGTAGGAACATTAGTAAATCACGAAGACTACTTCGGTGTCGGTGTTGTGACCCACTTCAGAAAAGTAAATGGATCAACGGAATACAAAATTCATTGGCTCAGAGAGGGTAGAGACTTTGGTTGGTCACGATTTGAAAAAGGTGGAAGTGTGGAGGTCTTATGCAAATAATAAAATGGATTGACGATTATCGCAGTAGTTTCGCTGTGGTTGTTGAATGTAAAGGCAAGAGTTATCTTGTGATAGACGACTCTTGCCACGTTATCATCTACTCCTCCGATAGGGAGGGTGTAATAAGCGAGTTCCCCGAACTTTGTAAAATCGAGGGAAAAATGCTTGGCGAAGTCATTCGTGATAATCGAACATTCATCAGCAATCTCAGAATATGGTCAAAAATTGACCGTTTAGGGGTTGCGAAATAATATGGATCAGTTATATTACAAACATGATCGAAACAAACGAGGTAAACATGAGAGACATTTTAAAGTTCCAACGAAAGACAGGCGACTACAAGGTCAGAAGTTATAATAAAGTGTGGAGAACAGAGACAGGCACACACTACCTACATTATCCGTTTATGGTCTACAAGCGAAAAGACTATTGGGTGTTGACTCATATATCAAGTGGTGCAGAGATTTGTACGACAGGTAACCTGTTTGTCTGTAAATACATAGCAACGAGATTATTGCCTGTACCACAGTTTCTTCTCCCCGAAAGCAACCTTGTAGACTTTATGGAACACAACCAAAAAGAATACTGTATGGACATCATAAGTCGTTACAGAGGGGAAACAATCGAGAACGTAAAGAAGTTGGACAAAATCTGTCCGTTTACGATTTGACAAACAATTCATATCTAGTTATAATACTATTACATTCAACAACAGGAGGTCACACAATGACTGATAAACCAACTAAAAAACCAAAGTTCGACTTGGACTTACACACTTATCGCTTGTTACAAGCAGAACCATTCTTTTCGGCTCTATCACGTAGGATAAACAAGTCTCAAACACAGGCTATCCCTACGGCAGGGGTATGTCTAAATGAGGGCAGTGGCACATTTGAAATGCTCTACAATCCTGAATTCTTCGAGAGACTCACAGACAAGCAAAAGTTAGGTGTCCTCAAACATGAATTCTATCATATCATCTTTGAACACGTCACAGGGCGACTTCCTCCAGAGGGTATGTCTAAACTGTGGAATGTAGCGACAGACTTGGCTATCAACAGTTTCCTTATGGACGAACTTCCAGAGGGAGGGTGCATACCTACTAGAGGTATATTCGAGTCATATCCGAAAGAACAATCAGCAGAGTGGTACTACTCAAAACTACAACAAGACCAACAAAATCAAGAGGGAGCATACGACCCCAAACATGGTGGTGACGGTGAGGGCGAGGGTCAAGGTCAAGGCGATCCCGACAGTATGGACGACCATAGTGGTTGGGAAAAGTCAGATCAAGATACCAAACAAATGGCTAAAGAACGCATGAGACAGGCAGTTGAGGACGCAGTGAAAGAAGTCCAAAGTCGTGGTCAAGGGTGGGGTACGGTAGGTCAAGGTATGCAAGAACGTATCATAGACATGATTACCCCAAAGGTCGATTGGAAAAAGGTGTTGAGGTACTTTATTAAGACCTCACAGAGATCCAATAAACGATCCACAGTAAGACGTATCAACCCCCGATACCCCTACATTCATGCAGGGAAAAAGGTCAACAGGCAGGCAAAAATTGCTATCTCTATCGACCAATCGGGTTCTGTTTCAGACTCTATGCTACAGGCTTTCTTCTCCGAGTTGAACGGACTTTCCAAGTTGGCTGAATTCACTGTAATCCCATTCGACACCAGTGTAGACGATGATAAAGTCTATGTGTGGAAGAAAGGGCAGAGGAGGGCTACCGAGAGGGTACTGTGTGGTGGAACATGCTTTAATGCACCGACAGAGTGGGTCAATAAGAATGGTGGCTTTGATGGTCATATCGTGCTGACCGATATGGAAGCTCCAAAGCCTGTAGCAAGCAGGTGTCAGAGGATATGGTTTACTTCCGACCATCACGCAAAAAATCCGTACTTCTCTACCAATGAGAAAGTTATCGGTATCCCAATAGAGGGATAATAAAAAAGGTTGAGACTGGAAACAGTCGGGTATGGGTGGGCAATAAGTTTTTTTAATGGAGGTCAAAATGACACAAAAATGGAAATATAGAGAACATTCGGGTAGACAAGGCAAGTTTCGAGTAGGTGACTTGGTGCAAGTTTCTTCCTATGCTCTCACAACCGAACAGAATGACAGGTTGCTTGAGTGCAACCACAAAGATATGGTCGGTCTAGTCGTGGAGATAAATTATTCACGTAGCAACAAGTACCCCATAAAGGTAGATTGGATCAATGCCAAGGTTACTAGAGAGGGTGTGAGAGAACCAAGACCACCATATAACTTCTTCTTCAGAGAGTTAAAACGGAAACGGTCATAAATTGTCCGAAAACGGTTTGCACTATTTATCAGAACGGTTATAATACTATTACATTCAACAACAAGGAGACACACAATGTCTGACAACAACAATAAAATAACCATAATCCTATCGGACAATGCTCTTGTCGAGATAGCAAAGTTAATCGCCACAACCACACCGACAGGCACACCAATCAATCCTTTGGCTATGCTAGGTGCGTTAGGTGGACTACCCCTACCCCCACCAAAGAGTGAGGATACAAAAGAGGAAAAGCCAACAATTGGCTTTAAGGCGAGGAAGTAGCAAAACGGACATTTTTTGTCCTTGCAAATAATTCATATCTAGTTATATTATATACATCAAGGCAATTCAGCCTTATCCAAAAACCAATCAAAATAGGAGACATTTATGTCTATTGATTACAAAACACTTATAAACAACATCTTACCCCATGTGCTTAATGCTCGTTTCCCTGTTCTACTTCGTGGTAGACACGGTATTGGAAAGTCCACAGTAGTCTATCAGATTGCAAACGAACGAGACTTACCTGTCGTGGAAAGACGTGCGTCACAGATGACAGAGGGAGACTTGCTTGGTCTACCAAAGGTCGATAACAACGTCACTAAATGGTTAGCACCCGAATGGTTAGACACAGCCTGTAAAAATCCTGTTGTCCTATTCTTGGACGAGGTAGACAGAGCCACACTTGAGGTGCGACAAGGTATCTTTGAGTTGTGTGATAGTCGCAAAATTGCAGGACATACACTACACCCCGACACACTTATCTTTGCTTGTGTCAACGGTGGTCAGCACGGATCAGAGTATCAAGTCAACGAATTCGATCCAGCCGAGTTAGACCGTTATACCGTCTTTGACGTAGAACCTACTGTAGAAGATTGGTTGGCTTGGGCTGAGGGTAACGTCTGTGGCGAGATTTGGGACTTCATTAACCATAACCACAATCACTTGGAACACAAGGATACCTACGAGCCTAACAAGATTTATCCATCAAGACGTAGTTGGGAAAGATTATCCAATGCTCTTGCAAAGGTCGGTTCTGTCAAGCATGGCACGACATTATATCACTTGTCTCACGCATTTATCGGCTTTGAGGGTGCTATGGCTCTGAACGACTATATCAAGAACTACTCAAAGGTCGTGACCCCCGAACAAATCCTTGACGAGGGCAAAGTGGACTTGACTGAAAAGTTCAAGATCAACGACCACAACAGTCTTATCGAGAAGTTCAAGGCTAAGAAATCCTTTGATGATAAGTTAGAGTCGAAACAGTTGCAAAACCTTGCCGAGTACTTCACAACATTACCATCAGAGATAGCCATGACACTATGGCAAGCGATGGGATCGGGTGAACAGGCTACTCATAACGTGGCTAAACTTCATGGTCTACAAACTAAAGCAGGTTCTGTGCAAGACTTCATCGTTAAGATATTAACGGCAGGTCAATAACCTTGTGAGGTAGGGCAGGAAATGATTTCGGTCATTTTTTGTCCTTGCTTTATTCCTCCAATCGGTTATATTATTTACATCAACGGAGGAAAAGACAATGGCTAAAAAAAAGAAACCTACAAAGGTGAAGAAACGTAACGTGATACACCAAATCCATATAGAGCAAAACCGTAAGGCAGGCTCTCACAGGGATAAGTCAAAATACAATCGTAAAGATAAACATAAAAAACCAATAAAGGAGGAATGATGTTTGAAAATATCAATGAAATAGTTACACTGTCAAGGGAGAATGGTTATACATTCTTCAATGAAGATAGACAGAGAGAGAACAAGACTAGGGTGCTACCCACACTCTATGGTGGCAAGTACTTCGTCACAGAGTATCTACATAACGGTAGGAAATTCTATTCAGTGTACAAGGCTCTCAAGGACGGTGCTTGTGACATAGTGAGAGGTGAAGTGTTCGTGTCCGAGAGGTCAGCACAGAGGTTCTTGAAAATAATTATACTACCAAATGAACCCGAAATAGACGATACAGAGGAGGTATCTTATGAGTTACGATAAATTACAACGTGCTTTTCAAAACAAAACCCCTTACAAGTACAACAAAGAAGTTATCTTTGATGGCACAAAGATTATCGCCACAGAGCATAGGTGGGTACAGGTAGGTGGACGTTGGCAACGTGTAGCACAGGCAGATAAGATTGTCCTTGCCGAATATGTCGTCCATAAGGGAAAGTCTTACGCAGTTGTCTACAATCGTGGCAACAAGTGTTTCCCGACAGAGGTCATGGCTTGGGGCTTTAACAGTACTTGGAGGAGACAAAATCTCAAACTCAAGTACGGAGAGATCGGTATCCCTGTAAAGGATCAACAACGTGCATATCGTTGCCAAATGATTGACGCATTGATCTATGGAGGTGCAGTGCGTTATATCCTTATTCCAACGTCATTAAATGGCGATAGTGACTTCTTCAAGTTGGTTTAGGGTGGTAACACCACGATAATGATTTAGGCTCTTATTTCGCCATTTACGAGCCTTTATCGTTTCGGTCAAAAATTGTCCGTTTGTCGTTTGCATTATTCTGAGGATACGTTATATTATATACATCAATCAAACAAAGAGGTACACAATGTTTACACGATCAAAATACTCACAACTATTCAATACATTAAAGCAAGCACAACAATGGGCATACAAGCAAGACTTCAAAGACATTTGGTATTTGATTTACGATAGAGAGGAGGAAAAGTACCAATTGGTCAATGACAGCAGACTTGATTATCTTCAAAACTGTTGGGGTCTTGACATGCGAATTATCGAGACATGGGGGTAGTTATGCAGATAGGCGATTTAGTGAGATATGATCAAAGTTATCACGACATAGAGGGTTTATTCCTTGTCGTAGAGGTAATGTCAGCAAGCCCAAACAATGCAGTAAAGATAAAGTGCGTGGCTGACGGCACAGAACACTGGCAACCATCAAGATACTTGGAGATAGCATGCAGATAGGCGACTTGGTGACGTGGAAGTCAGACGTGCTTAACGACAAAGTGCCTTTGGAATATGGTGTGATTATCGGTATCTTCAGAAGTAGCAAGAGGAATAACAGGTGTGTGTGGGTGAAGTTTGGGAATGGTCAACATGCCCACAGAGATAGAACACTATGCAGTATAGATCATCTTGTCCTTGTGGAGGACATAAAACAAAAACGGACATAATTCGTCCTTGCAATATTTCAAG
>Ga0080013_1004520_pt1 | contig 13631 bp, 5 predicted proteins | sample ETNvirenome_6_85_FD_69236 | JGI IMG/M metagenome (GOLD analysis project Ga0080013, IMG submission 69236) | Marine viral communities from the Pacific Ocean - ETNP_6_85 (SPADES assembly) (version 2) | ecosystem: Environmental > Aquatic > Marine > Oceanic | place: Pacific Ocean | collected 2013-06-19 | reverse complement strand
GATTGATCGTGGGCACTTTCCGTTACCCCATAAGCCAGCAAAGTGTCTTTCTTCTCCTTAAACGTGGTATATGGAGTCCACTCTAACGCTATGCTCGGTTCATCAAAAGATTTATTTTCGCCACCCGCGGTTAAATCTTTACATGAATCCTTAAATTCTCTATCCCACAGCCTTTCCCCGTCTTTTTCACACTTGCCATGTATTGCGCTAAAAGAGTCTCTGTTATAAAGTTTTTTTGTAGACTTAGAGAGGGTGTCCGCTTCCGGAACCCAACTACCTCCAGCAGCTATACATACATCGTAAATGTCGGTTTGGTCGTCTAATTCTGTTTTGGTTAATTTCGTCCCCATTACCTCAGAAGGAACCTTATCAGGCCTTAAGCAAGAGTATGTTAAATCTTCCGGTGGGTACTGAATGAACCCGTCTCCTTCAGAGGCTATGTAATATTTTTTATTCTCTTCTAAAGTCTCTACGGATTTGTATATGTAACCTTCTCCTGCGTCAGAGGGCTTTGTCCAATAAAGTATTGGGCTACTGCCGCTAACCAAATAAGGAAACGTTGTGTTATCCGATGCCGTAAACTCTACTTTTCTATTTTTAATTGTGGTCTCGAGAGTAATCGGCTCGCCGTTATTTTCCAACGTATTAACTGTTACTTTGTTGGTAACTAAAGTTATTTCTTCCGTTCCGTCTGAATAAACAATGCTTGACGGATTTTTTGGAATTGTTTCCCAGCCAGTTTCGTCAGCGCCCTTGAACACTTGTCCAGTAGATATTGTAACGTTGTTGTACTTTAAGTTTCTCCCTTTGGACAGGACGTAATACTTACCTGCCTCTATGCTTGTGACAGGCTCCGCAACAAATACATATTTTTGACCAGCTTTTAAGCCCACCGGTTCTTTTTTTATAACCATTGGGTTTCCGGACAGAATATCTATATTTTTTGCATTAGAAACTTCACCCTCCCAATCTGGATCTTTGTGCCCGTCTGTTTTGTCTATGCTCTTGTACCCTGCGGAGTAAGAGTTTTTTGAATAAACACCCCCAAAAACCGGCTGTTTACCCCCGCCCCCCGTTATTACTGTATTGTATTGAACGTTATTATACGTAATTGTGTTCGACCTTCCGAACCCAGTAAATTGATCATGGAATAAATAATATTCTTCTCCCGGCTTTACTGCTGAGGATTTTATTATTTCTCTTATTATTGGTTTTTTTCTATTTGAACTTGTATTAAGCCATTCTATCTTCCCCGGCTGATCATATATAGAATCCAAAGTAGTTTTAAATACATTATTTAGTAATGGATTTGGCTTGATTAGAGAGCTATTATAAAGACAAGAAATATTATCATATATTAAGTATGTTTTTCCTGCCGTTAATGTGTTACTGCTGTAAGCACTAGAAAACCATTGCTTTAAATTGTCGGCATCTATTTTTATTAAGCATATTTCATCTACACTATCATTATCAACTTTTATTTGATGCGTCCCCGTGCTGGCAAAAACATCACCGGGATAAAACCTATCGGTATTACTTCCGAAAGTAACATATCTTCCATTTGAGATGGCATCTTGAGTTCCATAAACGTAATAACTTTTTCCATTTTCTAAAGAATTTTCATCTTTCAAAACCTCCACAAAAAGCGGCGCACCGGTTTTAGTAAAAGACGTTCCCGAGCTTGCTGTAAAAATATCTCCATATTTATATTCTGTTCCATTATATGTTACGGTGCAATTACTAGAGAGAACATACATTGTGTCGCTCTCGATCCCAGAAAGCGTTTCGTTATATTTTATGTTTGAGAATGTTGTTTGATCTGCGCCGAAAAAAGAAACTCCGTCATGCCCAGCTTTTAAAAAAGACACATCACCCGATAGCTCCTTTAGGGTTTCAAAATTAAAAGCAAGACCAGAACTAAAAAGGACATCGGGTTCAAACATTAAAACGCTATCCTCCGCCTTTAAGATGTAATCTATTTGTTTTGAGGAGACACCTTTATGCTCTATCTGTGGTACATTAACTAAACCCTTGCCTTCTTCGAAAGCGTAATTCGTTCTCCTAAGGCGAGCGCTTCCCGCTGCTACAATGTTGTACCTTACTCCTTGCTCTAGGCTCATAATTAATCCTTTGCGTTTCTAGGTTTAACCGACATAGGGTTATACACTATTACGTCTGTCGTCTCTTTGTTTAATCCCCCCATTTTGGGGTTCCCGGCGTCTGAAAATCCGTTTGCGAATCTCTCGAATGTTAAAACACTTTTGTCTCTTACGTAAGAAGCTCCCCATTCATAACCTGCTACTTTACACGATTCTTTTGTTGTATAGTATTCGTTAGAGCAATAAGGGCAATTTTTTTCAACTCGATAGTCTATCAAAGAAGTCCTAGGAGCCATTCTCAAGTTGTCATGGATCATTTCCCTTCCTGCTTCGTAAACTGGATTGAAATTTATTGGTATATTTTTACCCGAGAAAGGATCCCCTCCGCTTAAAACGTTTGCGGTCAAGTTCGCTAAAGTAAAGTCTGAACCCTTGTTAAATCCTTGTGCCATTTTATCTGGTAACTCTAAAGCTCCCATAATATTAGGTATGTACCCATGTATATTGTACTCCTGCCATATGTCAAAAGGTTCGCTTAGTTTTGATCTCAAAGTAGAGTCCGAATCTTTACCCTTGTCGGCAACATAATCCATGTCTTTGCCTCTGGTGTCCATCCCGATTGCCCTCTCTTTCAGGGCACTCCCTACGTCTTGGCCAGCCAATGGGCCGAAAAATACGTCCTCGGTGTTTTCTGCTGTTTCTTTTTTGCTTCCTTTTCCGGTTGATGCAATCCTTAACAACGCTAAAGCATCCGGGAGGTCTGGTTTGTAATCAAGCAGATGAGCCAACTCCATTACTATTTCAGATCTTGAATTTTCATATTCACTATTTTCTTCTCCCACGAATTTAGAACTAACGAAACTAGGTTGAAGACCTTCAACCGCAGTAGTTGTGTGTTCTAATTCCATTCTTTGATTTATTATCTCTTCCCCTGCGTCGAAGTATAACATTTTTTGAAATATACCTTCCTGAACCCAACTATGACCGTTTCTGCTTAGACAATCGGCTTCTCCATACGATACGTTGCCGTTACTTGCGTCCTTGCATTGACCACCGGCATTCTCTAAAGCTTTCGTGCTTACTGTAATTGCTACGCTGGAAACTGGAGACGTTGAAGTACTATATAAAGAATATTTATTAATATTAAAAGTTAATGAATGCCCTATTAATTGACCTGTAATAGCGACCTCTCTCATTTCTATTCCCGTGCCCCACATATAAAAGCCAGCAATACAAAAACCACTTATTGGTTTGAATCTATAAGCTCCTACGCCTTCGTAAGCGCCGTAGCCATTGTTTTTTTTCTCATGGAACTCAAACACATATCTTTCATGCAAAGACGTAAGAGCGCTGTTTATAGCGCCTGTACCTGACGCTATTAACCTCGGGTACCTTGGAACAATAGGGGGTATTACTCCGTCTTTCGTTGATATGTCCATGTCTCCGGCGTAAGATGGTGCTAGCGCGTACTGCTTTCCAAAAAACTTTTCAAACTCAAAATTATAAGAAGGCAAATCAAAGGTAGCTTCAGCTGCGTTTTTATAAATATTTTTGTCTTTAATTTGTCCGTAACTACTGCTGCCAACTTCTATTTCCATTAATTTGTCTTCTTTTGCCATGTCTGGAGTTTTTCTAAATCCAGAATTAAAATAGTTTTGTACTTGGTCTAATTGATCATAGTGAGCCTCTCGTTTCCCCATTTTACCCCCGCCCTCGTAAGGTCCTTCTAAATAATGCTTATACGGCAACTTAAGAGGGCCTCTAACTGGAGCCCCGAACCCGTAAGAATCGTTTCCAAAATCTACAAGAGAAAAATGAAACCCACCCACAAATTCTATTTCGTAATAATCATACATCCTCCTTACGGCCGTAACAGTTCCCGGCTGCCAGTTACAGGAAGACAGAAAATGCAAATGAGAATGCGTTTCTGGATTAATTGGACTAAACTTGTATAAGAGTTGAGGCTTGGGAGGAAACCTTCGGTCCGTCCAAGGACAATAGGCTACTATATCTGCCGAAGGAGCATAGCTCGGGGCATATTTTCCAAAAGGAGACCTCCAATTAATATTCCATTTGTAGAGAATTCTTGGGGCAAAGTAGGCCGGAGCCTCTGCTCTTAGCTTATTAGCAGGTGCTCCGTCCATTGTCACCATAGCCGCTCCGCCTCTTTGGAGCTTAGCTAAAACCCATTTCTCAGTTAAGGTAATGGGTAAATGTCTGCTACCGAAGCCCCTGCTATCCCTTATTGTTCTGCTGTTATTGTAATTTACCGCTTCGTCGTAATACCATAAAGGGTAATCTGAGTCATGGTTATCCCACCCCGCAGTACTTGGGAAGAGGCTAATAGGTACCATACCTAGCCTAAACCACTCCGGCGGCATATTCCTCATATTATTAAAATTACTTCTTACCCCGCCGGTTCTTCCTGAACTACCAGCAGTACCATAAATATAGGAAACGAAATGATTAGTTAAATTGGCCCCTCCCACCGCTCCCTCTGCGCCAGTAGGCCAAACGAACTGGGAAAACTGCTTGAATTGATTTTTAGATTTCCAAGTAGATAATTCTATATGAGAATATATTTTCCACCATATATCTTCATGATTGTCGTGTTTGGTTATTCTATCCGAATTAACAGATTCATGGGCGGCTGCTTCGGTCACTAACCCAGATTCGTCGGGCCTAATCATGCCTTTCGTCATTGAGTGAGCATAAAAGAACGCCCTCCAAGTTGGGTCTCCTAAACCGCTTAGCAGCCTATCATTAAAAGCCTTTGCTAATTTGTTGTATTTTTCTGCTCTCGGGCGCTCTACGCTTAAGTCACAAGAGCTTCCATTCCAGTCTCCACCAGCAGCTAAACATGCTTCCTCCCCAAGAGCGCTATAAAAATCTTTCTGACTGGAAAGGCTGCCAGTCCTTACCTTAAGGGCTTTCTGGTATACTATAGCCATACTACGCTTGCGGAGCCTCCCCCTCCTCCTGACCCTCCCCCTCTTGTCCTTCCGTCAACGTTTAAATCTACCCAAAAAACACAATCGTTTGCAGGATTAATTAAAACATCACTGCCCCAACTATAGTGACTCGACATCGCTCGCAGATGCGGAACCATTTGAACGTTACCCGATGAAATTCCGTCCGTAGATGGATGATCATTTGGCTTTAAACCACTGTTGTTAGCTATAACAACTGGAGCATCTAACCTCGCCACGTAAAGAATATCGCCATCTTTATAAGCCGGGCTAGGCTGCGCGACTTGAGACCCTTGTTGTACTAAATCATGAGGAACCAAGACTCTCCAAATTAAACTTTCTACAGTAATATTTCTCGGTACTTTTTGGTTTTGTATTTTGCTTACATCTGAAGTTTCTAGTTCTTTGCATAAAATAAAACCTTCGCGGATATCTGCGGAGCCGCCAGCATCCTGTATTGCGTGAATAGTAGAATCGGTTATCATGACCCTTATTATTCTTTTGTTATTTCCTGAATAAGCCATTTTATAATTTCCCAGTTATCAATACTGATCTTGCAGTGTCTGCCGTTGGTTCTAAGTTGTTTACTCCACTTGCTAAAAACTCAACCTCCATTTCTAAATTATCGAAAGAAGGAGAGAAAACTATTTCTGAGTTTATACTATAGGGCGTTTCGTCTGTATGCCCAGAAGATCTATAAGCCAAGACGACGGGAGACCCAGATGTTAAACCGTTAGCTTTATGATCTACTGTGGTTTCTTCATTGTATACCCCTGTTTTTAAATTAAATGTATTCTCAAAGGTCTTGGTGTATCCGCTTAAAAATCCAGAATAATTTCCACTTCCAGTTATTCCTTCATAAGTTCCGGAAGCTATAACTTTGCCCGTGAATATTCCTGTATGTCCCAAAGTCCCTCCGTTAGTGCTGTCGGCTCCCACTCCTTGTAGTCCGCTAGAATAATAAAGAGAATCAATGGCTCTCTTACCAATCGGAACACCGGTTACAGAACTACTATGAATCCTAAAACCATATTCTTCCCCAGAATTACTGGCATATGCTCCCGAGCCCCCGATTCCTGTTTCAATAACAGACCCGTCTATTGTTCCTGTTGTTAGAATCCTCGTGCCAGATAAGCCTCCATCACCACTTAGTTCTGAGTATCCTGTGGCAGTTATGTTGTAAGCTAACTCTCCGTTTCCTGTGGCGAACCAATAAAATTCCCCAGTAGCATACTGGGCTGATTTACCGGTAATAGACAACCCGTAAGTATTAGACGCTACTCCAACGTTATTATATGTATCAACACCGCTTAAATTGTAATCGCCAGTTGTTCCTGAAACAATATTTCCACTACCTTCTAAGTATCCGCTACCGGTTAAAGCGCCACTGCCAGAAGAATCTACGCCTGCTCCATCTTCTCCAGTAAACAAATCTCCCGTATATCCATTTTTATACGTTAAAGATTGATAGTAATAACTCCCAGACTCAACTGATGTGTCCCCGATGTAAGACTCCTGATCCCTATAGACACTGTAGTCTGAAATAATCGATCCTATACGTACTCCTATGTTTCCATCTGAATATAATCCAATAATATTACCTTCAGAATCTACCTCGAAGAATTTTCCTTTTAGGTCTGTATAATCTAATGTATTAAAATAATTAAATTCATTCTTTTCTCTTCCTGTAATTATGAATCCCGTTGTTATCTTCCCTAGGTTTGTATACAGATCTAAGCTCGCCGAATAACGGACTCCAAATTGAGACCCTATATTCCCCCCGCCAGAAGGGTATATTTCTATTTTTCCTGTTCCGCCGTCTCCTGTCGCTGCGGAATCACTACCCGTGAAAACAAAATGCATAGCATCTCCCCCGACGTTAGCGGATACTGGTGCGGTCATCCGTCCTGATAAAATTCTAAAATCTCCTGTGGCGTTATTATTAGTTACGTACCCAGTGAAATTGGTGTCTTCCCTGAATATTCCCGGCATGGTTATATCGTAACTATTCTCAGAGGAGTAAATATCTAAATTAGCATAAGCGTTACATCCAGTTGTGTTTATAAAAAATTTCTCTATGTTGTAACCGCCATTGTTTACTCCCGAAAGACAAAACAACTCGTCATTTATATAGTAATTGTAATTTTGTTTTTCTGGACTAGCTTCCCCCGAGAAGTTTCCTGAAATATGTATCGACTCTCCCGATACGTAAGAATAAATATACCTATCGTTAGGATCAAAGACCCTTCCAGACTTGAAATAAAAATCAATAGGAACTGCGCTGTTTCCAGACAACCCGAATCTAGCTTCGCCAGTTATCTGGTCTATATTTATAGATAGATCAAAAGAACCTTTCGTTCCAGCTAAAACATTTCTAAAGTTTGTTCCAGTAAATCTCATCTTATCTAAATGTATTTAACTTCGGCCCCAAATGCTTCATAAAAATTTGAGGATTAGCCAGAACCGCTGGCCTAGTTTCGAACGAAAGGTTTGTTGTTATTCCGCTATCTGAATAGGTCACAGCCATAGAAGACCATCCTTTATCAGGCCTAAGAAGCGACTGAAGAGAATCGGTCCCGCCTCCCTTTATGCCTGAAAAATTCAAACCCGCAATAGAAAAGGAAAATTGCTGCCTAGGTAAATCTATTCCTAGATTACTTGCGTCGAAATATTTCTTTATTTCATTATGATATTTTTCTGCAGTTATGCCTTTGGACGTTGGAAGCCCGGTGTTTGGATCAAACCCATCGGGAACAAATATATTTAGAATTCTCTCTTGGTCATCATCGAACAAGCTCGAATCAGCGTCACTTGTAATATTATTTTCTATTAGTTTGATTCCTAATGTGTTGTTTATGTATTCTCCATTTACTTTTGGCGGCAACGGGGAACCAAAAACCTTGCTTACCCCCTCTATCGTTTGCCTAGAGTTGTAGTTAATTTCTAGATACCCGACGTAGTCTAATTGACAAGGCAGTACTATTCTTAAAAAACGCCACCTAGCGCTATTCATCTCTGTTCCTATTTTGGGTATAGAAAAAGCTTCGCATATTGTACCAGATGGAATTAACAAAGTATCACGCACATCTTCGCTGTTCGGATCATCTATTACCTTATTGTATTGCCAATATGGAAATCCAGTATATGGTTTATTTGATTCGTCTTCGAAACCGCAAATACCACATAGTTCTTCAATAGTGCTCGTCTCGCATAAAGTTCCTCCTTTTGTATTATTCTCAGTGCCCCTGTTTCCCCCGGACCCAAGGTCGGATATTGAATGACTCACGTGCTCATTAAAATTTGCAAACGTCGAAGGATAATAATTTCTTGAGAAAACAGCATTAGCGTTTTCAATTGCCGTATACCCATTTATGCTAGTTCCGCCAACATTAGCAGAGACTTTAATTCCTTTGCCGGGAGGAGGCCCGATAATTAAAACCGGACTAACGTTCGAATCTATTTGGGCTGCCATAGGATCCCGGTTGTTCTTTTTAAGATAGTCTTGAAAAATCATCAACGCTCTCCCTTCTAGCGGTATATTTTTTGCGACAAAGTTTTCCGCCATATTGCTTCCCGATTCCGTTGTGAAAAAAGCCTCCGCCTCCTCTTGGGTTGTGCCCCATTTAGAGTCTCTTTCGAAAGCCCAGATTCCATTTTCGTATGTAGTGTTTTCGTTTTGGTAATGAGCTGAGCTGGGGTTGTACTTTGGATTTCTTGTTAGCTGACCGCTAGAGTTCTCTTTAAAAAAATCAGCTTGACCGTTATCGTCAGTCGGCATTCCTTGCTGACTTTTTCCTTGGTTAACTCCCGATCCTATCTCCCTAGATCTCAAATAAGGAAAAACTAAATGCAGCCAATGAGATTCCCCCGCTTTAACATGGTTTGCCCAAGGAAAATTCGCTGCGTCTTGATTTTCTTTACCTTTTCTAAATGGGTAGGCTCGAACCTCTCCATTTCCCGCCACCATTCTTGTTACGTTTTCAAAAGCGGCTTTCGTTACTAACCCTTTTTCGTCAAGTTCTCCATCGACGATAGGTTTAAAATAATATTTCCCAATAAAGTCAGACACACTTTCGTCCCAACCTTCCCAATAACTACTCGCCTGTTCATTGAAATAACCAAGCTTCATTATGAAGTCCTCTCCAAATCTAGTTATTATGTCATGAACTTGATCTTCCGTCCATTCTGCTATTATTGCGTTTTTAACGTCCGAGTCTAAATTATCTACATCCGAATATCCTAACGCAGTAAAACACCCCTTTACACGCTTACTATTTCCGCTAGACACAGCCACGTTCCATAAATAAGATAATCTAGCTTCTTTATTGTACTTCCCTATACAAACAGAGTTTATAAAATCTCTTCTTGCTCTGCCTCCCCACTCTCTTGTGGTATATTCTTTATTGAAAGTAGAATTTTGCTGGGAAATTTCTCTTCCATCAGAAGTAATCATCTCAATGGGTACATTATAAAACAATTTCTTAACATACTTTTTCGATGTTTTGTTTTTCGTTTTCGCTGGCTTTAAATATTGAGATATATATGACTGCTTGTATGAACCTTCCTTTGAGTAGGACTCTGTAGTTGATTCAACTACTGCGTCGTTGTTTTTTACGTCATCAATCTTTATTGAGTCTACTAATTCTTTTATGTCATTTATTTTACTTCCTCCAACAGTTTTAGTAAGATCTATTCCTATTATTTGTGGGCTACTGCTGAATATGTCCCAAGTAAAAGAGTACCCAAAATCAGAGCACCAAGAATTTAAGACCTCTCTTAGACTACCAGAGTAACTCCTCCTGTACGAAGAGTATCCGTCCGACCCCAATGTTCTATCTTTTAGGGAATTATTTTTTACTGTTATGTATTGAGTGTTGCCTCTTTTACTATTCGGTAAACTGAGAGACCCTGTATCAACACCAAAAGCCATTAAAAGATCTGAAAACGTATAGTCTACGTCTGGCACATCACAGTTGTTCTCCACAAAATTTTCCCTGCCTATAACCAAGAGGCCTCCATGTTTTTGGATTGTGTGCGCATCACTCGGAACGAAAAAGAACGGATATTGGTTTGCGGAATCTGAAAAATCAGACGCATATTTAACTTTCCTTTTAACAGAAAAATTACACTTTCCATTGACAAACTCCGTATCTATCGTGTCTAACTTTCCAGCGTCGTCACAGGTATCTTGGGTTTGCGGTGTTTCGAAAGCGGAGTGGGTTGACTTGTTAATCATTTCCCCAGATCCATCGCATGAATCACATATTGGATCTAATGAAAACTTTGATTCTTCGTCTTTGATTGATCCTTCAGTATCTTTTCCCAATAACGTGTTTTGGTTTTCTTTTGCGTATTGCCTTTCTGTTAAGCAGACTTGGATTTTATCTAACAATATTGACCCATCGGTATACTCTAAGGTCATAAGATGCGAACCTACGCTTTTCCTAATCTGATAAGCAGTCAGAAACATACTTATAGCTTCCAAGTCCCCTATCTTAATAGCTATTTCATTTAAGTCGTCTATGTCTTTTTGTAAATTTTTTCTTGTTTTGTCGTTTATTCCCTGCTTGTGAACAACACTTATGGAAAGTTTCGTCGGGGTAGCAGATGAGCCTATATTTATATTGAGCGAATATATGAATCCACCATAAGCCATACCGGCCTTGTTTCCACTTATTTCTACGTTTCCTATTTCTGCTGATGGCATTTTATTTCCTTTATACTATTCCGAACCCTATTCTTCCTGCTCTCCCTGTTGTTGAATACGCCAAAGAGTCAGACTGAACTGGAAGCACTTTTCCGTCCCTTAGCAAAGACGATTGGGAAACTAAAGTGTAGTCTTCCTCTTTAACTTGCCTTTGTCCATTTTTCCATATTTGCTCTCCTACTATTTCAAAAATAGTATCCAGACTTCTATCCGTTCCGTCTTGAGTGTCTCTGTTAAATAATTTTGATCCAGATGTCATCGGTGCCATTTGTATTAACCCAGTAGAATCAAACTTTGTTGTATCGAACCTAATTATTTCCGGAGTATTATGCTGAGACACTAAGCTATACTCTTCTCCGGATATTAATTTTTGACCGTTTAGGTATGCGTCATACGCGACTCCAGTGTCTGAATCAACTCCGACTTCTCCTATATAATAACCCTGAAGATCTAATTGACCATTAGATCTTTTTCCATATAATCCATCGGCTCTTGTTTGCCCCGTATAGACGAAATATTTTGATTGGTTGTTGTTGTCAATTTTATCGTATACGAAAACATCGTTTTCGCTATCAAAGTCACTAGAGACAACAGACCCTCCCGGAGTACTAGGGTACACCTCCGGGTTAATAGCTTTGTTATCTGTTATCAAATAATCAGAGTCATACGCCAATCTTATGTCTATCTTGGTCTTGTTGTTTGTTAATGTATCTGTTGTTCCGCTGTGCAATATAGTTAGACTGTCTCTAGAGGCGGTAACATATCCTGAGGTTTTAATTGTATACTCCCCAACCCCTCCGACGTTCTCAAACTCATTACAAAATTGAGCAGGATCGTTTCCTGTAATAACCGCCATCGAATCTCCGACACCCAAACAACCAGCACCTACACCAACGCTACCCGCGCCTGCTCCCCCAGAAATATAGTCATACGAAAAATCTACATAATATTTTTGACCAGAAACAATACCGTAATCTGCGTCTACTTCAAAATATCCTGTGGTAGTATAAGATACGTAATTTAAATCAAACCCATCAGAATTCAAGTTTTGACTTTGTTCCGACTGCAGCAGTCCGTTTCTGTATAAATTTATCTTTTCCCCGGTATGGTCAGAGTCTATTTGGTACACGTTATCTCCAGCGACATAAGAAGGTCGTAAATTGTGGCTGCTTGTTCCGGTTAAATAAGAATATATCTCTATGTCATCGTCACTTGTCGTATTGTCACCGATAAACGCTACGGTATTTAAACAAGCCCCTTGAATGCTTTCGCTGCGAAATGTTTCTACAGCTTCCTGCAATACCGTTTCTTTCGTTGTTACCTGCTGATCCGATGTGTGGTACTCTAAAACACTACCCACAACATCTCCCACGACAGGGGTAGAGGAATAAACTGTCACTGAAACATCGTTTGGGTCAGTTAACGTTTCTAGTGCGGAGTAGCTATTCGAAGTAACACCAGTTCCAACAATACCCGTTGGATTTATATATGGATAAGTACCTTTCGCATAGGAAGTTACATCCGTCTCGACTTCCCGCTCTTCGGAATAACTTGACATGAAATAAGTCCTAGCTATATCGTTTCTAGAGTCTTCTCCCACGTACCCACTGATTAATAGAAACGAATCCACCTTACCGCTATACCCAGTATGACTTGTTCCTCCCGGTGTTTTAAAATTCCCTATACGCCAATTATTAGAATGTTTTAACTCAGAAAAAGTTTGGACAGACTCACTTGGCTTCGTTAATCCACGAAATGCTTTAGTGTAATTTTTTTTATTCGGTATGTCATGAAGAGACAGTTCTAGAACCCCGGAACTAGGCCCCATCGAAGCAGAAAACAAAATATTCGTCCCTACTTCCTGAGGCAAAGTCATAGCTTTTAGAGTTTGAGTGTATCCGGTTGGGTATTCAAAATATAATCTATTGGCCCCATTTAAACCAACATTAAATCCTGAGGTATCTGTACTGCTCAACATTGAACTAAACAAAACCCTAGACCTATCTCTTACCAACGAAGACTGAGGAGAGGAGGCCGTTACCTCTTCTATATGCATAAAAACTGTCCACCCGTTATAATCTATGTTGGCCCCTATTTTAACTGCCCCACTGGAATCAAAAACTCCATATTTATCTCCAATACCTTCGCTGGTGGTTTGTATATTGTCTGTTTCCCCAACTGATATTCCGGGTAAAGAAGAAGCCAATAGTTGATCACTAGAGTTATAATGCTCTGCGGGTGTCAAAAGATTATTGTATATCAAATACCCTGAAGCCCCCGTGAAATGATAGAATGCTTTAGCGTTTCCAGAATCGATATTATTCTTCTCTAGAAAACTGTATATTACGCTTTTGTCAGGTAGATTCATTATATCCAACCTCCTTATAAACGGAACCAGCAGGGATTATCCCGGCTGTATTATCTGAGAAGGAGTAAGTTAAATTTACGGTACCATCTACTTCTCCTCTGTTAATGTTTTCTGACTCCATTCTTACTTCCGTCCCTGTTACGTATTTATCCTTTAGTCCTGTTACTAAATAGTTCCCAGAAGACTCTACATTGTCATTCTTTATAGAGGTATCCGATCTATGGTCAGACAAAACAGTTGCATTCACGTTTACCTCTTCCCTTCCGTACACATTGGTTTTGTACACTCCGTACGTTCCGTCTTCGTTTACAGATGCTTTTGGTTTGAATACTTCCATTCCGGGCTTTACATTTATATTATAACTCGAATCCCGCACTTCCGTTGTCTGTATTTTATCTGAATTATCATAGGTGGCGGATACAGAAGCTGTTCCGTTTCCTTGTCCACTAACAGCAGATATAGTGGACGGGTACAAATTAAGGTCATGT
>Ga0080013_1004519_pt1 | contig 13633 bp, 5 predicted proteins | sample ETNvirenome_6_85_FD_69236 | JGI IMG/M metagenome (GOLD analysis project Ga0080013, IMG submission 69236) | Marine viral communities from the Pacific Ocean - ETNP_6_85 (SPADES assembly) (version 2) | ecosystem: Environmental > Aquatic > Marine > Oceanic | place: Pacific Ocean | collected 2013-06-19 | reverse complement strand
TGGTGGCGATCCAGTTAATATGCAGATGAATGGTTGGTTTAATATAGACGAAAAAAGAGGGACATTTAATTTCTCTAGTGATTTATCAGGAAAATTAATAATACTTGAATATGTTTCTGATGGGTTAGCTTATGATGAAGATACAAAAGTACCGAAAATGGCTGAAGAAGCCATGTATCAACATCTTTTATATAGTATTCTCTCTACACGAGCTATAACTGCGGCTATTGCTCCGCAATATAAAAAGCAAAGATATGCGGCATTAAGAAATGCTAAAATAAGATTATCTAATATTAAATTAGATGAGATCGTTCAAGTTATGCGTAATAAATCTAAATGGATAAAACACTAAAGTATGCCAGAGATTAAAAATAACTTCCTTAAAGGAAGAATGAATCAAGATCTTGACTCTCGAATTTTACCTCAAGGCGAATATCGGGAAGCTATCAATTTATTGATTAGTAGATCTGAAGGTTCTACAGTTGGTGAATTTGAAAATATTTTAGGGAATATAGAAAGTGGATTAGTAACTAGTACAGAAAAATCAGCTATAATTGGTCATTATGTAGATGAGACAAACAATAAAGTATTTGTTTTTGTTACAGATTGGAAAAATGCCGCAGGGAGTTTAGCCCCGTCGAATACTAATCATTCTATATTACAATTTGATTTATCTTCACAAGCAGTGCCCTCTCCTACAATACTAGTGTCAGGATTTTTCTTAAATTTTAATCAAAGTTTTCCAATATATGGTGTTAATTTAGTAGATGATTTATTATTTTGGACAGATAATTTAAATCAACCGAGAAGAATTAATATTGTAACTGGCGCAACATCTGAAACAGCTTATACTTGCGAGGCCCAAATATCTGTAGCACAATATTATCCTTATAATCCTATAATCCCATTAGAAAGAATTACTGCTACCGCAGCTACTGGAGGCACTTCTACTCAAATAATAACTTCTACATCTCAACCCACTATACGCGTAGGGGATGTTGTTACAGATAATAATAAAACAAATGTACCTTTAGGGGGTGTTATAAGAAACAATATACCTGTGGTAAAAGTAACTGAAATAGTTAGTACGGTTGCCCCTTTTAATACTTTTAATGTATCCCCTGCTATTATTAGAGATAATGTAGGTACTACTGGTGCATTAGCTGAAGGTGATGTTATAGATTTTAGTAGGACAACAATGGAAAACCAGAGTGAGGAATATTTATCTAATTATTCTATACAAACTGTAGATGCCCTCTATGCTGGCGGTGCTAATATTGAGATAACAGACCCTAGTTTTGGTGGTATCCCAAGAGTAGGAGATATAGTAAAATTAGTTACAAACATAGGTGGTACTACTTTACCTTATTATGAATTAAATATAGGAATGTTAAAAATTGATAATGATGCAAGTCCATCTAAATGGAGAATATCATTTGAAAAATCTATGCTTGGTCCTGTTGGTACCAGCGGTCCTGTTGGGACTATTAGTGCTCTTACAGCTGGGGGCACAGGATACTCTACTGGTACTGATATAGCTACAACAAGTTCAGGGAGCGGGACTGGATTAACAATTAATATTACTGGTGTTGACGCTGGGGTTGTTACAGGCATAAGTATTAGCGCTGTTGGAGATGATTATGTTGTTGATGAAGTAATTACAATTAGCGGGGGAGGTGGAAATGCAACATTTACTATTTTGACTACTACCGCAGCAACCGGATTCCAAGTTGGAGATATAATTTCTATTGGTACCAACCCTTTATATACTGGTGGTTTTAAAGGAGATGAAAAGTTTTTAGATGATAAATTTATAAGATTTAGTTATAGATTTAAATTTGAAGATAATGAGTATTCTTTAATGGCCCCATTTACCCAAACAATGTTTATTCCTAAACAGTTCGGCCAATTTGGCCTAGGACAATTAACGCCAGCAACAAGTGATCCCATTAATTATTATCAGGATGAAATTGATGCCTATACTAGTACTATATTACAATGGTTTGAAAACGATACTGATAGTATCGCATTAAAAATCCCTATGCCTAGTTCTTTAGCTGAGCTATCTAGTATTTATCATATAAAAGAAATAGATATTTTATATAGAGAATCTGATGCTATTGCGGTAAAAGTTTTAGATACATTAAAAGTATCAAGTTTAGTTACAGGAGATATTAAAACTATTGAATACGATGATGATGTCCATGGTATACTTAATCAAGAATTTATTGAATATAATTATAAATCTAATAAGCCTTATAAAACTTTACCTGAAGCACAGACAGTTAGGGTGTATGATAAGGTTCCAATAAAAGCTTTAGGCCAAGAGATTATTTCCAATAGAGTAGTATATGGTAATTATGTGCAAAGCATGACACCTCCTTCCTCTATACCTTATAAAGCTACTTTTGCTCCAAGAGATGCGACATCTACAGATTATTCTACTCAATATCCTTATAGTACACTTAAACAAAACCGAACTTATCAAGTTGGATTTGTATTAGCCGATTATTTTGGTAGGCAATCAGATGTTATTTTATCTTCTTACGATAATACTACAGCAAATGAAGGTTCTAGTATTTATGTTCCTTATAGAAACGCTGGTGATGCCACTGATGCACAAGTTATAGACTGGATAGGACAAGGTTTAAATCTAACTATTGAAAATTCTTTTGGAAAATCTACAGCTCTTGACGGTGAACCTGGTATTTATAAAGAAGATAATCATGTTACGCAGTCTGGGTGGACTATAAGTAATATTGGTGGTTCTACTTATTATGCTAATAAAAATTATACTACAACTGTAGCAAGTGGTGATGGAACAGGGTGTACAGTAAGAGTTACCGAAGTTGATGGAACACCAACAGGAAAAATTGATAATTTAGTTATAATAGCAAGCGGAACTGGATATCGCAAGGATGATGTATTAACTATTGATGGAGGTGAAGCAACAATTACTTTAGACAACCCAGGAGCAGCCAATCCTTTAGGGTGGTATACTTATAAAGTTGTTGTTAAACAGCAAGAGCAAGAATATTATAATGTATTTTTACCAGGATTTGTAAATGGATTACCTATTAATAATCAAGTATGGGATGGTATGCCTTATTGGCCCTCATTAACTACTCCTTCTAGCCCAGGTTTTACAGCTATTGAAACAGAAAGAAATAAAATATTTTTCTCTACTGTTTTAAGCGATAATGTAAATAAAATTCCTAGAAATTTAGACAAAGTAGGGCCGACGGATGAAGAGTTTAATAGTGATGAAATACTTTATATACGAGTTAACAATCCAAATGCTACAGACACTCTTGCAGTAAGAAATTTACAATATTATCCCAATACTTTAAGTCAAAATGTATTAAACATAGCTACTGTAAAAGAAACAGAATTAGCAGCTATCCCTTTTGTAGGATTTAGTATAGGCCCTAACCCTGACCTCGCTGGTTCTATGATAGCGGCTGTTGGGGGAGAGCGGGTTTATGGATGGTCTTATCCTTCAGGATACCAAGGGGACTATGGTTCTACCCTTCAATATGTTCCTCTTCCTATGGTACAAGACGGTGGTACTTATACCGGCGCTGTAAATAGAGTTCCAACAGGTTGTATACCTTGGGGCGATGTTTCAGAAAAACAATCTTTTTATGCATCGGATGGAAATCCTTTTATAATGAAGGTGGGGCAAGTTAGTAATTATAATAACCCAGTGGGGGCTATTGTTTGTGGAAATCAGCAGCCTGCTGTTGGTGGAGCTGTAAATCATGATACTAATTACCCAGATGGAATAAGAGCAATGGAGCCTATTTTATCTGTGGCAGAAACTAAACCAGTATATTCTTTATTAGATATATTTTGGGAAACTACTTTAACAGGTAAATTAGAAGAATTAAATGCAGCTATTGATACAAATTATAATGGGATTGTAGCTATAACAGATAATGCTGGATCATTCGCAGAAGATATAGATATTGACGAAAGTGTTGGGCATACTTTTTATTTTATTAATGGGTCAGGTGCACAGATAAATAATAATTTAACTATTTCTCCAACTATTCATAAAATTGTAAGGCAATCAGCAACTGGTACTTCTCTCCTTCCGGTGGGAGATTATTTTGAAATTGATGCAGTTGCAAGCAATGGACAATATTATATTAAAGCAAAAAAATATTTTTGGTTTAATGAAGGTTCTGCATTAAGTAGTACAGATGTTTACATATTAGATATAAGTACAACATATAATGGTGAAACTAATATTTTATCAAATGCAATTATTTTAAATTTAACAAATAAAACTCCAAGTATATGGAGTAATGCCGATAGAGATGAAACAGATTTTACTGTAGCTATAGATTCTATAGATACACAAGTTATTCAATTATATGGGGAGAATGGTAGTGCAGATACCACAGTGGTTGATGGTGAACAAAATAAATGGAAACAATTAGTATGGAGTATTGAATCAGTAATGATAAATATAGGTACGGATACTTCTACTTTTAGTATAGACTCTACGGGGAATATTACTGTTAGTAATATGGTTACTAATGTTCAATATTTAGTGAAAGTAAGAGTAACTGATGTTAATGCTGTTGCTAACGCCAGCCCTCTATTTAAAGAGCAAGATATAACTGTAAATACAGGGACGCCTTATGCTCCTTTGGTTTTAGAAACAGGGTTAACAAGTACTGCTTTTAAATTAACTGGGGCTGCAAACTCAGGGGAATGGATATTTGGTGATGTTACTAATGATTATTATGCTGGTAGTAATAGCTTATCTAGTAATCCAAGTTTAATTTACAATGCACAAAAAGAATATCAGGCGGGATTCAGTAATACTCGCGCTGGCACAGTTCCAGCCAACTCCTGTAAAGCATGGCTATGGCAAGGAGAATTAGAAATAAGTATTACTTTTGCAAGTATTGCAACAAATCAGCATACTGGGGACGCCACAGTTAATTATATAGTACAACATAGAACCTTTACACCTCCTAATTCAAATAATATTAACAATAGAGGGGGATGGGAGCAAATAGCTAGTGTTGATTGGGCTGAAGATGAGCAAACTGCTACACAAGACCCATTTCAAGTATCAATAACAGTAAATAATAATGAAAATTCTACTATAAGAATTCTTAAATTTGATCAACTAGGCGAGTATAGGGTTATATCTGGTCCTTTAACAGGGGAATACCCAGCTTATGCAACATTAAGTGTTGATTTTCAAGATGGTAATTGTAGGGTTTCTGAGGGAACCTATTGTAATCTAGAAGGCCCATGTACTCCATAGTAATTAATTTAAAAAACAAGTAATAATATAAGCAATGGGTTTAACTATAAATGTAAATTATTTTAATTCCTTTTATTTAAAGAGAATTTATGGGGATACTGCTGGACCTGAGGAAATGCCTTATGCTGTTAATCAAGGGGATAGAGCAGAAAATTTTGATTGGACTACTCCTATTATAGCTAATACAACATATGATTGGTGCATAGAAGAATCAAGAATAGCAGGAGGCTATAATAATACTACTGTTGATTTCGGTGTAAAAGCACATATAGCAGAAGATAATGATGCGCAACAACGTCGAGGAAATTCTTTAATATACTCTGGAATATATAATTCCCGAACTGGAATTAATCAAATAAATCAATTTAGTGTTGGAGAAGCAATAACTAGGAGTGTTGATCCGTTAGGAGGAACTATACAAAAATTATTTGCAGAAGATACTAATTTAACAATCTTTCAAGAGCGAAAAGTAAATGTAGCTTTAATAGATAAAGATGCTATATATACAGCTGAAGGACAAGCAATGACTACAACAGCTAATGTAGTAATAGGGCAAATAACCCCTATTTTAGGAAACTGGGGAATAGGTACTAATCCTGAATCTTTTGCCACATATGGTTATACAAAATATTTTGTAGATAAAGACAGAAATGCAGTATTAAAATTGGAAGGCAGTAATATAATAGAAATTTCAAATGCTGGGATGATAGATTTTTTTAGAGACCAGTTAAGTTTAATAGGAACAAATGGAGCATTACTAGGATCTTACGATGTATATAATCAAAACTATGTATTATCTATGCAACCTGATGGGCGTTTTCGAGCAGGAACCACGTATAAAACTTTAACGTTTGATGAAAAAAATGCAGGTTGGACTAGCTTCTTTACTTATCAACCAGATGATATGTTTAGTTGTAGAGGTAATTTTTATACAGCAGCACCTAGAACCGCATTGCCATTTAAATATTATTTATGGAGGCATTATGATTCTACTACTACAGATAATAGAAATAATTTTTATGGAACACAAACCGCATCAAGTATACAATTTGTATTTAATCCTGCACCAAATCAAATTAAAACTTTTAAAACTATAAACTATGAAGGTAGTAATGGATGGGAAGTTTCTAATTTTATTTCAGACAGTACAGGAGAAGATGCTACCGTAACACCACCTGGTTCATGGTTAAGCAGCGAGGATACAGCTATTCAAGGGCAAGCAGCTAATCAGTATGCTCGTATATATAGTTATGATGAAGGTTTATATACTGAAAATAATATACAATATAGAGCAGGATTCGATAGAAAACAAAATAAATATTGGGCAGTAATACCAAATAATACCCCAGACCCTATGGCTGGTGAAGTTATATGGGGTAATAAAACTATGGGTATTAAAGGGTATTTTGCCACAGTAACAATGAAAACAGATACTAGTACTAATAATGGTGGATTAAAATCATTATTTGCGGTTAGTTCTGAATTTATAGGAAAATAAATTAAATTAAATTAAATGAAAGAATCAAAAGAGGTAGACCTAAGAAAGGAATTAGGTTTAACTAAAGAAAATTTTCGAACTCAAATAATGGAGTTAGAAAAAAGGATAAAAAACATAAATGATAGAGATGTTATTATAGGAGATTCACAAGTATGTCCTTTAAAACATTCTTTTTCTGATGGTATATATGTTAGAGAAATAACTATACCAGCTGGTATGTTAATACTAGGAAAGATTCATAAGCATGATCATCCGAATTTCCTATTAAAAGGAGAAGTTGTTGTAATTACTGAAGAAGGTGGAGTAGAAGAATTAAAAGCCCCATGTTCCATGATTTCCACACCAGGAACTAAAAGAGCTTTATATGCTAAAACAGAATTAGTATGGACAACAGTTCATTTAAATCCAACTAATACACAGGATTTAAAAGAACTAGAAGAAGAGATAATAGCTCCTTCATATGAGGCTTATGAAAAATTTTTAGAGACTATAAATAATAAACAATTAAAACAATAATAATATGAGTTGGGTAGCATTAGGCGTTGCAACAATTGGAGCTGTTACCAGTTATGCAAGTGCAAAATCAAAAGAGAAAAAAGCGAGTAAACGTCAGAAAACACAAGAAGCAAGGTTAGCTCATTTAGAGGCTAATAGACAACAAATTATAAATCCTTATGAGGATATAACTAATTTATCTGGTATGATACAAGATTTATCTGGTGAGCTTACTAATCCTTATGCTAATCTAAGCGTTGCTACTCAGGCTGCGGAAATGCAAATTGAGGAGGCAGATATAGCATTGGCTAATACTTTAGATACTTTAAGAGCCACAGGTTCTGGTTCTGGTGGTGCTACTGCTTTAGCCCAAGCCGCAATGAAAAGTAAAAAAGGAGTAGCTGCTGGTATAGAAAAACAAGAGGCGCAAAACGAAAAACTAAGAGCTGAAGGTGAAGCAAAATTAGAGGCCTTAGAAATGAACGAAAAGAAAAGATTACAACAGGCTCAGTTTGGTGAAGCACAAAGAATGCAAAATCTTGATGCACAAGGCAAACTGTTTGTATTTAATCAAAAAGAAGCTAGAGAAAAAGCTCAATTAAATAGGGTTCAAAGTTTATCAGATCAATCCGCTGCTTATGCGGCAGCAGCTTCGGCAGATGCGACTGCAGCTGTTACAGGTTATGTTAGTACAGTAGGAGGTATGGCCTCAAGCGGGGCATTTAGTGGTACTACAGGTACTACAGGTACTACAGATACTACAAGTACTACGGATACTACGATATTTGATTATGAAATACCAGATTTTGAGTTCGAATACGAACCGCCGGAAGGTTCTTTATCAGGTAGTGATATAAGATTAAAGAAAAATATTAAACTGATAGGATTATCACCGAGTGGTTTAAAAATATACGCGTTTGAATATATTGATAAAGCGTTTGGTAAAGGAATTTGGCAGGGGGTTATGTCTAATGAAATACCTCAAAATGCAGTTATAAAACACAGAGATGGTTATGATAGAGTAGATTACTCTAAATTAGACGTTGAATTTAAAAAGATAAAATTATAATTATGGGAGCATACGAAAATCCAAATTCCCCTAAATATATTCCAACTGCTCACCTTTCAAAAGAGGTGGGGGATGCTATGTTAGGAGTTGTAAAAGGCCGGGAAGAAGCAAAGCAATTAGAGAAAGATAGATTAAAAGCTGATAGAACCAATGAATTAGCGTGGGGTGATGCTTTAGGTGAAGATTTTAATGGCCAAATGGGTGAAGGAGTATTAAATGCTGCTTATGCAGGTAGTGGTAGAGAATACGCTGCTCTTCAACGAATGGTTACAGATCAGCCAGAACTTTGTCAAAGTGACAATTGTAGAGTTGAAATGCAACAATTACAAATATTAAAAAATGCCCCTAAACAATCTATTGCCATGTTGGGTACTTTTGAAAGTGCATTCCCAACTTTAGATGAAAAAAATGTAGATAAAACTCAACCTTTATATACAAAAATGAAAGCTGCTAGAGCAATGATTAAAGGTTTAAATGGATATGGTCCTAATCAGGGATATAGTATAGAAGTAATTAGAAATAAAAAAGATGGAAAATATACTGGTACTCAAGAATTAGTACTTAAAGCTCCGTGTAAAAAAGATACTGTAGATGGTTGTCCTTTTGGAGAGTCTGGAGAATGGAAAATTAATGATAAGACTCTAGAGAATTATGATAAAGGGGGTGGGAGTTTATTAACTTCAACTCCTAAATGGGAGGAGCAGGCTACTGAAATTGGGGGAGAAGCAGGAATATTTGATGATGAATCTGGTATAAGAACATTAAATTCAGATTTTTTAAAATCAGAGGAGATGGATGAAGATGGTGTTGCTGTACCTTTACCAGTTCTTAAGACTAAACCAGTTGGTGGTAAAGAATATGAATATTATGCATATGATTATGATATACCTAAAATTAGAGCAAAAGTTGGTGGATATATTGCAGCAGAAGTAGATACTATGTTTGATCCGAGTGCTGGTGGTCCAAATGATGCTATTGCAATGTGGAATAAAACCTTAGCTCCAACAGCAAAAGATAAAAAGGAATATAAAGATTTTCCTTTTATAAATAAAGATGGAACAATGGATTGGAGAGCAGCAGATACTAGCATCAATAAACCAGGAACACCAGGTAGTATTTATGCAAAAAATGGGGAATTAAAACACGAAGTTAAAGAACTTTATAAACAAGTATATACAGATCATTATATGAATACTCAGATACAAAAGTTTATTAGTGAGTCAGAAAGAACAGCAATGCTAGGGTCACTCCGTGAAAAGCAAAATAATGGTAACAGTGGAAATAACCTAGGAAATAAATAAAGATGCCAAATACAATATCAATAGATACTTTACCTTATAACCAATTAAAAAATCTTTATTGGGATTCTGGAGGAGAGAGGTTTACTATACCCGACACGAGTAAAGACTCTGTTCAAGCAGGCAGAGCTAGAATGTTAAAATTTTTAAAAGAAAAAGAAGCTAAAGAAAAAGAGGTTGAAAAAGTAGCTAAATCTAAAGAATTTAATGGGAATAGAAAAACTGCTAAAAATATTTGGGAAGTATTAAAGAAAAACTATGGAGTAACTGTAGATTTTGAAGAATGGCTATCTAATGTTCAAAATAATGATGCGACTAGGTATAATATTCATGATACATTATCTCAAAATGAAGGAGTAACTGTCGATTATACAGTTTGGAATCAAAATGTTTTTGGTGATACAACACAAAAAGAATTAATTCAGCAAGAAGAAGAAAAGGAAATTACTCCAGTTGAACCTACTCCAGAAGATGATAATTTAGATGTTTTTGGAATGCCAATATCTCTTCAACCTGAAGTTGAAGAAGAAAAAGAAATAGATGAAGGCAAGAAATATGCGGATCAAGTTAACAATATTACAACTCAATTAAATAATTTATTAAAACAACCTATTTTAAATAAAGATGGGACTGTAAATAGGGAGGCTACTATAAAACAACAAAATTCTATAATAGATAGCTACCCTGATGGAACAGAATATGCTGGTCATAAATTAATAGATGGCCAACTCCGTCCTATTGTAGCAGAAGAAATTGATCTTGAAACTCCTTTTGAAGAAATAATGGGGATAACACCAGAAGAAATAAAGGGAGAAAAAGAAAGAAAATGGGTAGGTGGATTACCTTTAATAACAGAAGGTGGTTATGAAGATGTAGATACTAAAGAAACTAAAGCAGCTAAACTTAAAGCAATAGAAGACGCTAAACAAAAAACAGCTAATCAGCATGTCAATATGCTAAGGAGTAGGTATGGTGACTATGGTTTTAAATTTAAAAGCACATATACCCCTGGTATTGAAGGCGGAATGGGAAGGGATAAAGATAGCCCCAGTAAATTAACAATGACTGTAGAAGGTCCTACTGGTGAAACCTTAACTTTTAATTTTAATGAATTTAATGAACAAGAAATTAAAGATTTTATAAAAGGGAATCAAGTTCATAAAACACAAGCGCAAATAGATAAAGAAAAAGAAGCGTATGAATTATGGAAAAAAGGGAAGTTAGATTTACCTACCACTTGTGATGAAGAAGATAAAACAAAATGTAAAGATAAAATAACTTTAGATAAAATTGCCAGACCTAGTCAAGCTGCTCTAGATTATTTAAGATTAAATGCCCCTGATATTGAAGATATTCCTGAAGATGATATAGATGCATTCCAAAAAGTATTTTCTAATACCCTAAATAAAGCCACTAGTTCAGATCCTAGAATGAAATTTATAACGGGAAATATTCAAAAAGAAATATTTTCGCAGGCTGATGCAAAATCTTTAGAACTTAGCAAAGAATATGATACCACAACTCAAGAAGGGTTAGAATTAGCTAATAATGCATTTAGAAATTGGTATAATAAAGAATTCCAAACTAAACTTAAAGATAATAAAGAGGCTAAAAAATTATTTCAAGAATATGGAATGGCTGGTAAAGATTTTTATCAACAATATTCTTTTGATTATGATAGATATAATTATGATACTTGGTTAGAAGATAATGTTTTAAGAAATATAGATGCTACTATAGATAAAAAAGGCTACCAACCTTGGTATTCTAAATGGAGAGAATCTTTAGCAAGTTTACCTAGTAGTATGAAAAATACCAAAAATCTACTAGAAATTGGATTCCAAGAAATGTTTGAATGGGAAAAACGTTCTAAAGTATATAAGGGAATGAAAGAGGGATTTGATGATGGAACTTTAAATAGAGATATGACTATTGGGGAGGCTAGAAAATTAAATCCAGCTATAGACGAATTTATAACATGGAGTATACATGGATGGGGGAATGATGATAAGTTAGGTGAATTTTATGATACACGTAAAAAACGTTATGAAAACACTTTAGCTACTATGACGGAAGATCTTGATGAAATGCAAGATGCTGAAAAGGCTATGAGACTTTTTACACAATTCGAAGAAGGTGGGTTTGTAGAGCCTGTTGCTTCTCTTATACAGCAATTACCACACATGGCTCCTACGATGTTAGGAAGTATTCTTATTGCTACAGGGGCAGCTAGTACAGCCACAGGGGTAGGGGCCGCTCCCGGCTTAGGTATGGTTGGATTAGGAAAGGGATTATTAGCTGTTGGTTCAGGGGTAATGGCTGCGCAAGTATATGGCAGTACTTTTATAGAAGGAACAAGACGTCAAATGGAAGAAGAATATGGAAAAGATGGTTTTACTACAGAAGAATACTTAGAAGCATTAGGACAAGAAAAATATGGGGCACAATTAGCACCATTATTAACAGCGGGGGCTGTTGCTGCTACAGAATATTATGGTGGTAAAATTGGTGCGGAATGGATTGGAGAAGGGGCTAATGCTATTATAAGAAGCAAGTTTGGAAGAGATTTAATGGGCAAAACATTAAGTAAATATGTTGGAGCCGCAACTGGTACAGTGGCTGGTATGTATATCGGTGCGGCACAAGAAGGGTTAACTGAGGGTTTTCAATCTTATATAGAACAAGTTGGTCAAAACCTTATGAATGTAGAGGGGATTTTTGGAAGTGAGGCCGGCGATATGAGAACTTGGGATGGTAAAGCAAAAGGTTTTAATAGCGCATTTACCGATAATATATCTATGGAACAAATTGGACGAGAAGCTAAAATGGGTTGGAATATGGGTAAATTATTTGGTATTGGTGGTATGACGAGTTCTTTTAGGGCGATGAAAAAAGGTACTATTCTACAGCAAGCAAGAGAATTATCTGAAGAAATAGATATAACTCCGGGTTCAGCCACAGGACCTATTATGGAATCATGGTTTAAATCGGCTCAAGAAGCAATAAATAAAGACCCAAATTTAAATAAAGAACAAAAAAGAGATCAAATTCAAGAGCTTTCTAATATTAGAGAAGCAGCTTTAAAAATACCACAAAATGTTACAGGTAAATCACGAAGAGAATTATTAAGTTTACTTGAAACACAAAAGACTTTAAAAAATAAAATAAAACAAGTAGATAATAAAACTATTAGTCAAGCAGATGGAACTATAGATCAGTTAACTGAAACTGAAAATAGAATGACTGAAATAATTGAATTATCAAATTTAACTGAACAAAGTTTAAAAGGCCCTACAGTAGCCCAAGGTATAGTTCCCACAGGTTCTAAAGGAAAAAATATTGATACTTTAGGTACAGAGTATAAAGATGGTAATATTGGAACTCCAAATATGGAAAGTTTACTAAATCAATATCAAAAAATTGCGTTAAAAGCTTTAGGATTTGATAGCCAGAAAGGTACTGTTAAAAGAGAGGATGCTACATCATTTGTAAATAAGCATTTTAATCAAATATTAGAAGGATGGGATCCATCTAAAGGAGCATTATCTACATATATTACTGCTAATATAAAACCTAAGAAATCTGATTTCTACGGGAAAGAACAGCAATTAGATAAAAAAGGTAAAGAAACTAGTTTATCTGATGAGAGAGCTCGGGAGCTTCAGGCTGAGGAAACCCAAGAAACTCAAGGTAAAGAATTTAAAAAGAGAAAATACCCCACTGATGTTGCAGCTATAGAAAAACAAACTGCTAATGTTAGGCCAGAGATTTTAAGAAATATTAAAAATAGCGTAAAACAATTTATAGCTAGCTCTGTAGGTAAGGTAAAAGAAATCGGAGGAAAAGGTAAAAAAATAATTACTAAACTAGATCCTTCATCACTTGTAAAAGAATTAAAAGCCCAAAATGAAGCAACTGAAACTGCAGTAAGAAATGCGATGGGGAAAAGTGTAAAAGCACAGAATGATTTTATAAAAAAGGTTATA
>Ga0080013_1004518_pt1 | contig 13633 bp, 16 predicted proteins | sample ETNvirenome_6_85_FD_69236 | JGI IMG/M metagenome (GOLD analysis project Ga0080013, IMG submission 69236) | Marine viral communities from the Pacific Ocean - ETNP_6_85 (SPADES assembly) (version 2) | ecosystem: Environmental > Aquatic > Marine > Oceanic | place: Pacific Ocean | collected 2013-06-19 | reverse complement strand
CAGTGGTATTCCTGCTTTTCCTAATTTTAGAGTCAACACCCGAAAGACCCCCTTCACAAGAGCAGCACGGGTCATGTCTCTGGTGGTCTTGCCCTCTGCCGTGTCGGTCATCTCCTTTTCAGTGGAAAGCATACCAAGAGAATCAAGCACCATCAATATCGGTTTAGATTCTCCAGACTCAATATACTTATCTACAATACCAATTACCTGATGTCTAAACGACTCCACGGTCGCCACAGGAAAAATTGCGACACGGCTTGGGTCCATGCCTCTTTCCTTTATCATTTCGGATGTTACTGCGGATTCTGTATCAAAGTACAGAATAACTCCGTCTGGGTTATCCTTGAGGAATTTGTTACCCATCCCCAGTGCGAAATATGTTTTTCCCGTAGAACTTTCACCCCCAAGAGCAATGATTTTGTTATCTGCTATACCACCGTACATTGAACCACACAACAAGGCGTTGAGCGCATATGATCCCGTGTCTACAAATCCCGTAACATCACTGCCTTCTATGCCCTCGGATACCACACCTGCGTATTTGTTCCCAGAGTCTTTTATCATCTTTTTTAGAAAATCAGTCATTCTTCTTGGTCTTCTTCTTGTTTCGCAACTTGGTTCGCTTGCGTGGCTTTGGGTCAATTGGTTTCTCTGTCTGTGCCCAAGGGAACCACATTTGCTCCCCGTCATGTGCATTCATAAACGAAAAAGTCATTTGCTCAATGTGCTTGTCCATAGGTGTGTCTTCAATCATGCTTGTTTCTCCATTTGTTGTATAGCATACTCTAGTTCTTCACATATATCTAGTGTTTTTTGATAAACTTGCATAGGACAACTCTTGTCCTTTTGTTGTGATATTAGAAGCCTTTTCTCTGATTCTAATCTGTCCCTCAATATCTCTTTAATAAACAATTTTACTTTATATTCCATCATGCAAAAAATCCTTCCAATGTATTTACATGTTCCCAGTTCCATCCAATCTTTTCCAAGATGTGTTTGAGTGGATGCAAGAACGCCTTTTCAAATTGCATATCATAATCAATATAATCTTCAAGTTCAAATTCCTTCGGAAGACTATTTGGGAATGCAATCACATGGTCTTGTCCTGCAACACCACCCAATGGATTCGGTTTCACCAAGTGCAAGAACTTGATCTTGTCACCATCAATAATTTTACGATACTTCTTTCCTAACTTCAATTTGTCAATGTAATGATTATGAATCAAACTTCCCTTCACCGCAATCGGAGTTGACTTGCGATAAATGCTTCCTATGTCTGCATATTTCTCCATCCCATTCACACCACGGGGGAACGCAATTTCTTCGGGTTCAAAGTTTCTAAACTTCTCTCGGAAGTCTTCAATAAATTCAATGACTCTTTCTTCGTCCGCTGTGAGAATCAGATTGATTGCTTCCTTCAACGAGTCCCGAACAACTTGTGGTGTAGAACTACGAGTCGTTTCAATGCCCATGATCTTCTGCTTCGGTGGATCATAGCGAATACCTTCGGAATCATGCACACGCATCATGTAGCGTTTCTTAGCAGTCCAGACTCCCTTGTCTGCAATACATTCTCTGTCCATCACCATCTTGTTTTCATACGCATTCATTATGTCTGCGAGTTCGTCGTACTGCTTCTTGATGAATGGGAGGATAATTTCATTGGATGCTTTGTTGAGGAATTCTACTATTTCTGCTTCTCCTCTATCACCACACACCTTATCCACAAGATTGCCAAGGCGCAGATAAACACTATCCGTATCACTTGCGACAACATAATCATAATCCTCCGTTCCAATATTTTCGTTCAGAAACTCGTTGAGTTTGTTTGCAATCCATTGGATGCTCAATTGTCCCGACAATGTGATGGCTTCTGCTAAGTTGGTGTCATAATATCTGAACCACTCGTTTCCAATTGCACCATAAGCAGAGTTGAGTTGAATCTTACGAACCAACTGGAAGTTGTTATACTTGGCAATTTCCTTATCAAGTTTCTGACACATTATTCCTTTACCCATTGCAACAGTGTTCGCCTTCGCAACTTCCTGTCGCTTCTTCTGACACTCAATCATCTTTCCTTTATACATCTTACGCTCTTTGTATAATCTTTCCATGAGTGCAGGAAGGAATCCTTGGTGTTCCTTGGTGTAACAGGTTCCATTTGCTGCGATGGAATAACCTTTGTCTTTACATTTCTTCAATGCGTTTTTGCTAACGTCACTACCCCTCAAAATAGAGCCTGGTGTGATTGCATACTCCTGCATCATGTCAATCTTCGTCTCTGGACTGATGTTGTATTGCATAATCAAATGTGGATATAGGCTGTTCAAATCATAACTCACAACCCAATCGTGCATTCCCACAATCGGCTCTTTCACATATGCACCAGCGTATTGTGAGTATTTCTTTCCCGTTGACTTCGGTGGAATGACAATGTTGTGTTCCATCAAGTAATGGTAGATGATACAATCCCACGTTCGGACTTGTCCAAACACATCCATCATGTTTACCTTTGCAGAATACGCAAGAGAGACTGCAAGTTCCAGCAGTTTCATTTTGTCTTCTAACTTCAGAACCAACTCAACGTCTTTCACGTTGTATTCAATAAATCTCTCAAAGTCTTTTTTATAGAATGTTGCCATGCTGTCATACTCATCATACGACAACTTCTTCTCTCCCAACTCCACGAATGCAATGTGGTCCAATCTATAAGATTCTTGATTGACATATGTGAACGTCTGATAGAGTTCGTAATAATCCAGAGTTGCAATTCCTGCAAGTTCGTATGACTGGTTCTCACGATTCATCTTTTTGATTGTTCGTTCTTTGAGGAACTTCCAAGGCGACAACCGCTTCTCTTCGTTCTTGCCCAACACCTGACGAATGCGATTGACAAGGTATGGAATATCAAAGAAGCGAACATTCCATCCTGTCACTACATCAGGAGATTCTAGTTCCCACGTTGACAAAAACGATTCAAGGAGTTCTTCTTCGTCATCAAACATGAATTGACGAATCTTCCCATCGTGTGGTCCCTCTGCAAGATTGAATTTCCCCAACCCATAGACATACTTCCACCCATTATAGTCTATGGTGATTGCATTGATTCTCTCTGCTGCTTCTTGTGGGTGGGGGAATCCGTCTTCAGATTCACATTCAATATCAATGGTTGCAACTTTGATTTTGGAGAAGTCGTAATCAATATCTCCTCTATAGTTCTTACCAATGAACTGATACACAAAGTCATTGTTGCCGTAAATCTGTAAACCCTGAACATCTTGATATGTGTTGATGAACTCTCTGGTTTCAGGAATGTTGCCGGGCTGAATGGGTTCTACATAAAGACCATCAAGTGTTCGGAACTTTGTGTTTTCTTTTGCGGGCACGAACATCGTGGGACGGAACTCTTCCCTTCTCTTGAAGGGGTTTCCGTCCTCGTCAATGCCACGATAGAGAATATACTTTCCTCGTTGTGTTACGCTGGTATAAAATTCATTCATTTTTTTCTTTTAGATATCCACTAAAGAGAACCATGTAATTAATAATATCAATAACTGCGTCGTGATAACTTTCGTTGTCTACTCTCAGTTCCCCAGCAGAAGCAAAGGTGGATAAACGAGACAACTTATCCGTCACTCGGATCAAAAATCCAGCCTCTGTGCTGCAAATTCCCATCGCCTCTGAACGAGTGAAGTTTGCAAATGGTGTGTCGCCTTCTTCTCCAGCGTAGTCATGATTTTTCTTTTCCATGAGTTTTAGTGCTTCATCACAAAGTGCTTTATGATGCACAAACAATTCTTTTCTATTCATTATATTTTCCTTGCTTCATAATCATGTTTTCTGCCTTTCCACGCTTTGTTGAAAGACTCTGCTTCTTTAACTGCATCACGACGTAAATTAAATCTGGACTTCCGTGTACGGGAGTCCATCATCCATTTGTTCAAAGACAAAACCCAGATTCCCCAAGGTTTTGATTCTTTTGGCATTATACTTTTCCTGTGCTACCAAAACCACCAACACGTTCGGTGGTCTGCTCAGGTTGTATTATAGTTTCTTTCAGGGAATAGTCAAGGGTCAATTTTAATTCTCCCTGAGCAATTCTCTCGCCGTGCTTGATGCGGATCATATCGGCACTGGCGTTATATAACATAACAAAAGTTTGGTGATAATAATCAGAATCTATAATTCCTTCGGCGTTTCCGAGCATCAATCCTTGCTTTAGGGAAACACTAGAACGTGGGTGGATTCTCACAGAGTAACCTTCTGGGATATCAAAGATGAGTCCAGTAGGAACCAAGATTCTTTCGGCAGGGTAGAGTTCAACATTATTATAGAATGTATTTTTTTCGCCCGCTCGCATCTTGACCTCTCGTTCTTCCTTCTTGTTGTCCATCGTATAAACCACCACCTTTGGATTCGGTCGTGACGAAACAATGTCTTCTCCTAAATGAGCATAAATGTCAAAGCACGCCGAACCTTCTGTTGCAAATTCAGGCGCAATAACATCTTCATATAATTTGTAATATTTTAGCATAATATAAATCCTTTAAATTAACTCACTGAAATTCTTTCAACTAATCCACTATGATGCACTGCACCAATATCCTGTTTGCTTGTAAAAGATAAACCAGAATATGTTGTGGGTGTAGCAACACTCATACAAGAGGCTCCACCGCCACTAACACCATTCAATCTAAAGTCTCCACTGGATGCATCCACAAACGGATCAGCAGTCAAATCTACATTATCAATGTCAGCAATATTGGTTCCCCACCCAGTAATACCAGCACTAGAATCTGTCATATTACCGAACGCATTGCTGATTATTGCTGCACCAACGGTATCAGATGCATCTGCATTTTTGACTCCATCAGATGATCCGTCCCCATAAAATAAATTTCCCCGAATCAGGATATTAGTTTCATCGTTTGCATTAGGAAAATCCATAAACTCTATAGCAGAAGTACTACAACCATAAAATGTGTTATTCAAAATACAACAAGTAGCCACGGGTTGACCGCCATCGGCATCCATATAAATTCCATATTCCATCGTTATGTTTGGTGCGCTATAAAAAATACAGTTGTCTACAACAAAACCTCTATTATTATATGGTTTTGCTCCTATCCCGTATTTTGCACGAATCACACAACCAGAAACCACCAAGTTGTCTGTGTATTGTAACCTAATAGCACCACTTAATATAGAGGAGGAATCTGCATCGCTAATAATTTCGCAATCGGTAATCATTACACCCTCATCACAATATACAGCACAATATTCGGCACTATCGGTGCTTGTGTTGTAAAATTTGCAATTATGGATGTGGACTTGTTGATTACCACTATTGATTCTAAAACATCCAGCAGTGAATGATGTTCTTTCTATGTCTATGTTTTTAATCATCAGATAGTCGCAATTGCTAGCCTTCAAATCCCAAAAGAAATCACACTCAAATCTTCCCCCATCTCCGGGTGTTGTTTCGTATCCTTCAATGATTGTCATATTCGTCGAATCACCGCTTGAATAGATAGAAAGACTGGACTCGTTGTGTCTTGAAGATGTTTTCTTGATATACAGAATACTGCCAGGATCTGCATTATCCAACCCGCCGCCGCTTCCATCGTCGAATGCACCTGCTACAGTTTGATAAGCATTTGCTTCAGAAGTACCGTCATCGCTTCCCGTTCCAAGATCAGGATTGCAGTATATTGTTATTGCTGCCATTACGGTCTAGCCTCCAAAGTCACTAACATTGTGAAATTGGTATGATTTCCTGCGTTACTCACTACATCCACTACCAAGTAACTACCATTATTACCCGAACCAACGCCAGGAGTATCTACAAACGCTTCAGTAACAGCAGTGTGATATTCCCCACCCAACGGGATTGCGACTGTTTCTACTGTTCCCTGTATTGCTGGAGATGCTGCTTCTAGGCCGTCGGATCTCCGTATGAATTTGAGTGCAATAGAAAGCGAATCACCAGATCCAGCAGGCGAAACATCGTGTGAACGAAGTTCAATATTGGTTACATCCATTTTATTCAATGGAACAGCATATAATCCCTTATAACGAATACCCGTTGCAAGAGGAATATCTGAATCTACTATAAATGTTGCAGTCTGTTTGAGTGATTCAAATTCAAGATCACCGTCATTGGCAATCATCAGGACATCACCAGTTGCACCCGCACCTGTTGGTAAAGCATAGTTGCTGTTTATATTTAATGCTGATGCATTGACTGCCGCGTCCAATATAGTGGTAGTTACTTTACCAGTGCTAGGATTATAGGTTAGTGTTCCGTCTGATTCTAGTCCTAAGTTACCACCGTCAACATCACCACCAGCAGCAAAGATAATGGCATTGTTTTCGGCTGTGCTTTCGTTATCTGTTATTGTGACTGTAGTGGCTACCGTGGCAACAGAACTTGTGCCTGTAACATCGCCGGTAAGATCACCAACAAATGTGGAGGCAGTAACATTACCACCAAAAGTTGCACCTCCACCACCAAGTGTTACTCCACCAATTAAGGTTTCTGAATTGGTAACATCTACTGCACCTGTCAACCCGTTCCAAGATATAACATAATCACCAACGGGTCCGGTAGCCCCTGTGGGACCAGAAGGTCCAGTTGCTCCTGTAGCACCGCTTGTTGTTGAGGCAACCTTTTCCCAACCATCACCATTCCATTTCCAGGTTCTACCTGCAAAGGAATATGTGTCATTTAGACTGGGGTTTGTTGGGAATAAAATTGTTGGCATTAGTTTTTCCTATAGTTCTACCCAAGTTCCTGTGCCCGGTGGTGTTTGTGATGGATCGTTTGGAAGATACACATACAAAATTGCAGAATTAATTTCATACCACATATCTCCGAAATTGGCGTTTTTGGGCGGATCTCCTGAAACTGCAAATGAAAACTGAGTTCCTGTTATATTTATATCAACATCACGTTTATTGCCACGACGAGTTACTTCTACTGCATTTCCTAGAAAATTAATATCTTCTACTGATTTTAATAGAGATTCACCCAAACTTCGAATGCCCACGGCCCCACCAGCAGCAGCAAGCCAATCGTTCATTGCAGGCCAATCAGGACCATGTTGTCCAGATGGAACAGACAATATTCTATTAAGAGTTTTTGTGTCTAGGGTTATTTTCTTTTTGGATTCATCATACTTTAATGGAAACTGTGCTTCGACGAGACCGGATGTTCCTTGATCTCCAGAATCACCCCTGTCGCCTTTTATACCTCGTTTTCCTTCTGGTCCCCTCTTACCAATGTCACCTTTATCGCCCTTTGGACCTTTTGTCCCGCTTTTTCCTTCTTTTCCCGGAGAACCGATGTCGCCTTTATCGCCCTTTGGACCTTTTGGACCTTTTGAACCTTTTGTCCCGCTTTTTCCTTCTTTTCCCGGAGAACCGATGTCGCCTTTATCGCCCTTTGGCCCCCTCTTTCCATCTTTTCCTTGAAGACCAGCATCACCTTTATCTCCCTGCGGACCCTGTTCTCCTTGAAGACCAGCATCACCTTTATCTCCCTGCGGACCCTGTTCTCCTTGAAGACCAGCATCACCTTTATCTCCCTGCGGACCCTGTTCTCCTTGAAGACCAGCATCACCTTTATCTCCTCGCTCTCCTGGAATTCCATGCATTCCAGAAGTTCCGTCTTCTCCTTTTGGTCCCACTGGACCTTCTATTGGAATTTGTTTTTCTATCCTTTCTATAATTTGAACTTTAGGTTCTTCTTTTTCTTCCACTATCTCTTCTTTTATTTGATTAAATAGAGATTCGATATCTTGGTAAGATCCAGAAAATAAAATAGGAATTTGATCTTCGTCCAAAAGGACAATGGTAGATAAACCATGCCCTAATATTATTTTTTTAGAATAATCCTCAGACTCCGAAACTATAAAAATATGACCAGATTCATATCCGTGCGATGTTTCTTGTAATGATAATTTATCATTCTCTTTTAACGAAGAGAACAACAACCTATCAGGAGCAATAGATTGTTCTTTATTGAAGTTTCGAAATGATATAGTCATTATACAAAAATGGTTTTACTTTCTTCTTTCTCTGTGATTACAATACTAATAACCCTTTTATCTGAAACATTAAATATTCTAGGTAATGCTTTGTTTAAAATTGTTTTTGTTATTTTTACTTTCATCGGGTGATCTCAAATGAGGTATCGTAACTACCGTGGATTAATTTTTTCACAACACCTGTTGTTGTGTTTTTAAGTTCTAAATCATAATGGTGTCTACCGTACGGCACAAAACTAGTTGCGGTGGGTCCAGCAAACAAATAAACCCCACCCGTCTCAGAACCAGTGTTCCCTTTATTTTTGTTTAAAAATATTCCACCTGTAGAACCAGTAATACCGTAAGTGAGTCCAACAGGAGTTGAAGTCATATACAGAAGATACGATGATGATTCGGGAGATCTGCGAACCTGCATCCGTGCTGTATAATCAGTCAAATCAATCCCGTTAGAACCGGAATCTTGATATAACACATGAAGATTTAGAGTGTCCCCCTGAGGGATAGAAATATCATATTTAGCAGACATAGAAAACTCCTACTTTATATTACTATTTATGATTATTTCTTTTCTTGTATTTCTTTTGTTTTTTATTGTTTTTTGTTGATTTCTTTCCTGCATTTCTTTTATTTTCCTTTTCTTCTCGCTTTTCTCTCATTTTTTCAGCATCTTCTTGCATTCTTTTTGAAATTTCATTTTGCTGAATGTTCGACACAACCTGCTCATATGATGTTAAATTAACCATAACTCGTTCTTTGTGTGGTTCTGGGACCAACTTTTCTTCTATTAATTTTTTAGAGGCTGCATACCCAATATGAGGTTTTCCGGCATAATATGCCGTAGATGCTATTTCATCCAATACCTGCCATTTATAGACTTCGTCACTAATAAATAAAATATCCTGATGCGGGTATGGAATCTCCAATGCCTGTTTAGCATATAGGAACGCCAATCGAGGTCTATTATGAACCTGTCTCAACACCCTTGCAATTTGATATAGTGGTTCGGCTCTAGTGGGTCTAAACTCCCACGCATTTAAAAATGCTTGATGAATTTCTTCCCACGGTCTTTCTTGTAATGCTTTTAGTATAGCAATTCGATATAAAGCATAATATGTTTCTTCTTCCCATCCACCACCTTCAACCCTGCTCTTATATGCTTCTTCAGATTTCTCCCACTGTTGAGAATCGAAATAACTTTGCCCTAAATAAAATTTATATCTACTATTCTCTGGTTCATAACTGGGGTCTTCGGGATTTGTTAATGCGCTCAAAAGAATTTTAGCATCGTTTGAATATTTTTCTTTTGGATCTATTCCAACATTTCTGGCACCCAATGTTCTTGCTTTGATGAAATAATTTCCATGAAGTTTTTCAATACGGGGTCTTTCTCCATCTTCTTTGTCGCAATCAGCATATTCGTGGAGAACACCAACATACTTCCAATTGCAACTCAATTTAAATATTTGACTTCTCCACCAAACAAAATCATCTCTTCCTAATTTAAGAGTATAAGAATCAGCCTCCATCTTCTCAGGAAGTTTAAAATCACCCTCAATATAATCATCCGCATCAATTACCCAAGCATAATCTGCCTTTCCTTTGGCGTTCTCGAAGGCTTCTGTTCTTGATTTCCCGAAACCTTTCCAATCAGATTGATGGACTTCTCCGGGAATTTCCTTTTCCTCAAAGAATTTTTTGATAATATCTTGAGTTCCATCTGTTGAACCGGTATCTGTAATATCATAACGGTCAATATATGGATATATTGATTCGAGACATTCGTGAATGATATGAGATTCATTTTTGACAATCATGCATAGTGTTATTTGTGTTTTCATATTATAGATTTTATCCAATTCTCTAATTTAACTTTAGGACTCCACTTTAGGTATTTATATGCCTTTGAAGAATCAGAAAGAGTTTCTTTTGATTCTCCGGGGCGTTCTGGTATGTGTGTAATAATAGCATTATCACCACCAATAAGTTTAGTAATATCTAATACGCTATGGTTGGTTCCTGTTCCTATGTTAAATACTTCACCAAAAATGTTTGAATTATTTGAAAATGCTGCTAGAACATTTACATTCACAACATCAGAAACATGAGTATAGTCTCTTCTTTGCAATCCATCACCAACCACAGTCATTGGTTTTTTCTCTGAATGTTGTTTATGAAATAACCCAATTATAGGGGCATACTGTCCTTTGGTTGGTTGCCTCTCACCATACACATTGAAGTAACGAAATATAACAGTTTTCAAGTCAAACAATTTAGTATACATTTGACACAATTCTTCACCCGCTGTTTTAGATACTGAATATGGATTTAAACAATCTTTTGGCATATTTTCTTTGTTTGGAATTGGGTTATTTAAACCATATGCAGATGATGTGGAGGAGTACATAACTCGTTTTACATTATTTTCTCTGGCTGCTTGTAATACATTGCATGTCCCAATTACATTGGTTTCTACTGCCAATCTAGGATTTTCAATTGCGGGTTGTATTCTTGACTCGGCAGCAAGGTGAAAAACATAATCTATATCTTTAAATAGGGGTTCAATATCATTATATTTTGAAATGCTATAATCCCAATAAGATGCATAGTTATTATGATAAAACACTTCATGAGCATCTGAAGATTCGTTGTCAATTACGACAACAGTATGTCCATCCTCCACTAATCTATCGACTAGATTTGAACCAATGAATCCCGAACCGCCTGTTACTATCACTCTACTCATTTATGTCTCCTACCTCAGAATCAGGTCGGTAATAATCTAACCAATAATCCACCATCTCATGCATCATACTCTCAAATGTATATTCTGGTTTCCATCCCAATACTCTCTTTGTCTTGCTACAATCACCTTTTAGATATTTAAGTTCTTCTGCTCGCATGTACTTTGGATTCTGCACAACATAATCTTTATAATCCATATCGAGGTAACTAAACACTACTTCACACAAATCTCGAACAGAATGAGTTTCGCCAGTGGAAACAACAAAATCGTCTGGGGTGTCGTGGTTGATAATCTGAAGCATTGCTCTTGTATAATCTTTAGAGTGTCCCCAGTCCCTATAAGAATCCATATTACCAAGTTCAAGTTTATCCACCAAACCAAGTTTAATTTGTACTGCCGTCTTAACAACCTTACTTGTTACGAAGTTAGAACCTCGTCTTGGTGATTCGTGATTGAATAGAATTCCGTTACATGCATGTAGTTTGTATGCATTGCGATAATGTCTAACCAAACTATAGGCAAGTAACTTTGAACATCCATAAGGACTCACTGGATTCATTGGTGTGCTTTCTCTTTGGAATTTATCTTCATCGAAACTATTTCCAAACATCTCTGAGGAACTTGCTTGATAGAATTTTGCTTCAGGAGAAAACTCTCTATAGACTTCCAATAAATTCAAAACACCAAGACCATTTGTTTGAATGGTATAAGACGGTATATCAAAACTAATACGGACATGACTCATAGCACCCAAGTTGAAAATGTGGGTTGGTTTGATGGATGTCATCAAACGAGTTAGTGATGGAACATCTGTTAAATCTCCATAATAGGTATTAACCGATTCATGAATGTGTTCAAGTCTAGATTCTTGGTTTTCGGCAGTGGATTGTCTTCTCACTATACCATGAACTTCATATCCTTGTTTAAGTAGATGTTCGGACAGATAACTACCATCTTGTCCCGATATGCCTGTAATTAATGCAACTTTTCTATCACTCATTTTCTCGCATTCTCATAATTTTCATTAAACCATTCTATAGTTTTCTGTAAACCAACTTCAACAGGTACAAATTTATAATCTGGCATCAACCTTTTCATTAAACTATTATCAGAGGGTTTTCTAATTTGTCCCTCTCTTTTACCATTATATATAATGTTTTTTTCAAATCCAGTTCTCCATGAAATTTCCTGTGCGATAATTGCAATACAAATTTCTTCGTCTGGAGATATAACAAAGGGTTCTGGTTCATTATAATTTTCAAGAATCCAATTTGTAATATTTGAAACATCTTTTGAATATATAAATTCTCTATATGCTTTGCCACCTCCCCATATTTCAAAATCTGTATTATTCTTTTTTGCTAAATAACACTTATGAATAAGAGAGGGGATTACATGACCATCTTCCAAACTAAAATTATCATTTGGACCATAGATGTTGCAGGGAATCACTGTGACAAAATTGCACCCATATTGTTCTCTATATGCTCTGCTCTGAACCTCTAGCATTCTCTTTGCATATGCGTAGGTATAATTTGTTGTGTGGGGTTCTCCCTTATGCATTTGGTCTGGATGTAACGGATAAGAAACTTCATCAGGAAATACACAAGTAGACATAAAGGAAACAACTTTCTTTACTCCTGTAATTCTGGCTGCCTCTAAAACATTTGTATTGATGATAATGTTTTCGTAAAAGAATTCTGCGGGTTTTGTAATATTTGCTTTAATTCCGCCAACTTTACCTGCACAATGAATAATAGAATCTATATTATTTCTCGTAATATATCTTACAATATTATCTATGTCCATAAGATTTAATTGTTCTCTGGTGGGTTTGAATTCAGATTCTATTGCAGAACCCACCAATCCTCCACCGCCTGTTACTAGTGTTCTTTTCATTTAAATACCTCTATATTTCTTAAATCTGGCCAGTCTTCCAATACCCAATTGTGGGGTGTTGTTTTTATTGCTTCTGGTAATTTACTTAAACCCAATTTTGCTATTTCTGGTGTCATATAGTAATGATACCCAATAGTTTTTATATTCTGATTTCGCCAGGGAATGTCTGGCTCTCTACCATCATATGACATCTTCTTTAATTCTTTAGCCGCATCTTCATTGTCCGTCAATATCATACCACCTCTGCCAAGATTTAAATGTTTTTGAAACTGAAAACTCAAACACATAAATGTATCTGGGATGTAACTGTCTTTTTTCCATAATACTGCGGCATCATATACATTTGTATTTCCTATACAGTAGTAATCTTTCCAATCTTCTTCTCGCCACTCCCAATTCAAATTAAGTTTCATTGCAAGAAATGGAACAGATATATAAGTTCTTGCGGGGATGGTGATATCATTCGCATTGATATGGCGCAAACAAAGTTCCAGGCCGTGAGTACAACAATCTACTGCAACTGCATGGGGAGCGCCAAAGAAATCTGCTATTACATTTTCAAATTTTTCAACTAAATCAAAACTCATGCGCGAACTTGCCTCATCACTGAAAATAATCCTTCTTCAAAATCATTCTCTACGACAAATCCAAGTGAATTCAATTTGTCGAAAGAGATAGAATATTTAAAATCGTGTCCAGGTCTGTCTTCAACAAACTCAACACACTCTTTATAATCTAGGTCTAAATTATAACATACTTTCTTTACTAAGTCAATGTTTTTTAGGTGAAAGCCCGAAGTAATATTATATGTCTCACCAATAGGAGAATTTTCTAAAATGAATCTAGTTGCCTTTGCAGTATTGGCAACATAAGTCCATTCTCTGATTTGTTCTCCCCTACCATAAACTGGAATCTTTCTATTATTCTCTAAACTCTCAATGAT
>Ga0080013_1004517_pt1 | contig 13635 bp, 37 predicted proteins | sample ETNvirenome_6_85_FD_69236 | JGI IMG/M metagenome (GOLD analysis project Ga0080013, IMG submission 69236) | Marine viral communities from the Pacific Ocean - ETNP_6_85 (SPADES assembly) (version 2) | ecosystem: Environmental > Aquatic > Marine > Oceanic | place: Pacific Ocean | collected 2013-06-19 | reverse complement strand
ATCGGGATCGCTCCATCCATCATCTTGCCGGTGCAAAGCCTCGCGCAAATCAGTCTCAAGTTCAGAAAGTTCATTGATCAAATCTGCGATCATCGCATCGGTAGGATCGTGCCGACGCTTGATAGTTTCAATATTCGTGCCAAGGGCACCCATCATCAGTTCAATCTCTCGGTCTGTCAAATCAATGTTCATTTTACGCTCCACACGTACAGGTTGCCCACTTCCAGGCGAGAAAAATAAGGCCCGACCAACATGTGAGGTCGGCCATCAGCATCGCGATCATCATTCCATTTCGATTCATAAGAATCTCCTTCGTATATATAAATGTAGTCACGAAAAGGGGTCGTGACAACCCCAAAGTTGTCAAGAGAATGTCAAGAGCTAATGACTTCCAGGTCGCCCGGTGTGTAGCGGGCGGCGGCCGTCTGTTCTGGCCTTTCCCGAACTGCTCAACATCGCCGAAGGCAAGGAGGTGTTTTGATGCGCGCGGCTGAACCACAAAATAGTTTGTCGGTCAAAACTGCCCCGCTTCTGATCAACAACGAGGTTTCCGACTTTCATGCGCGCACCTTCACCCGGCATGCCTTTTTATTTGCTGCCTTTTTGCGGTTCTTCATCGCTCCAGCGCGACGAAAGTGCGCGGCGACTGCGATCCAGTTGCGGCGCTTCGGGGTCTTGGTCTTTTTCTTCTTCATACCTATAATATAGTCACCAGGGCGGTGACGACAAGGTTTAACGTGTCAAGAGGATGTCAAGAGTTTAAGGTGGTCGCTTTTCTGTGTAACTGCTTCGGTGCTGCCTGTCCACAAAACTTTAACGTCAGCGTTGCCTGTGTACTTGCCTATTTCAACAATCAGGCCAACGTCCATGCCTGCATCGCGGCCAGCTTGAAAGGCATACGTCACCAGATCACCGGCTTTCATTTTTCAAACTCTCCACGTGCTTGCACTTCCGACGCCAGCCGAAACCGGCACACGTGCAAGTCCACTGATCGGCGCGAAGGCGCACGGTGTAAGCGTTGCCCTTGCTCCCCTGGACGGTCCACGACTGCTCAGGGGCGCGCTCAGGCAACGCGGGACGCTCATACAGCAGGTAGGTCGGCAAGTCCTCGCGGGTCGTGTCAGCGGGAACCTCGACCCAATGAGAGCCAGCCACAGCGTATCGCGTCCCGGTGTGGGACGTGAACAGGATCGGGGGCATCGTCACGCGGATCGGAAGATTCATTTTATGCTTCGGCAGGAATGGTCACGGCAGCGATCAGCAGCGTATAGCCTTCTCGCTCTGGTTCGCTCAAGTTTTCATTAAGCGTTGCCGCAGCCATCAGCGCGGTGATCAAAGTCTCACAGTTGGCGGCAGCCTGCTCCATCGGAGTGAGGTCGGGCCTCTCGGTGAGGATGAGCGGAAGGGTAAGCATAGATTTTCTCCTTGTACTATAAATATAGTCGCGAGGGGTCAAACGTCAAGGTTTAAGTTGTCAAGAGGATGTAAGGTGCTCCAAAAACACGACGTGAAATCTTAGAGGCTCTGTTTGTCCCAAAAATAAAAGTTGGACAATATCAGGAGTGTAGTCATGGCGTTTGTCATTTTCTTGAATAATGACCCCAACCCGATGATCTGGCATGCCTTCTTGGTGTGTCCCCTCCTTGACGCGGACCAAATCACCGGGCTTAAACTTGTTCATTTCAAAAAGGCTTCTGCTCTCGCATGGGTGATTCGTTCCAGACAAGCGGGTGCATGACCAGCGGCCATTCGCCTGCCTTCTTCGCCAGCCCAACATGACACGAAGTGGTCATAGATTTGAAATGTCCCGTCTTTGCGGTGTAGTTCGCCACGATGCATGCGCCTCCAGCGGTGCGATGGCCGATTTTCAAATCATAGCTGAACAGGTCAACTGACCCATTCGGGAGCGGCTCCGTGTAAAGCGTGCCGCGCCCATTTCGGGCGGCTTGCCCGTTCTTCCATTTTTGAATAACGATGTGGTTTCTGTCTCTTTGCATGTTGGTTTACTCCATGTCCGGGGAAAGTTTAACGCACCTTAGCCGTCGATGGCGATGATGCGTTCATTGGTTTGAAAATATGGGCGAGCGGCATACTGCTTCGTGGTCATCCACATGCGCTGACATGCGCTCGGAATCGGCTTAGAGGCGCACAGGTCGGTGAGGATGATATGTCCGTCAAAGTTGCCATTGTTGACATACTTGGTCGGAGGGTTGAAGTCCGTTCCACCGCACATCACACGCTCGGTCTTGCGGGTTTGTCCCTTTTTCCAAACATAGACCTTATCCTTCGCCACCTTGGTATCAAAGGGGATCACGGTAAACTCTGCAATCTCGGCCAACTTGTTCAGTTCTGAAAAGAACGCTGAAAGCATCTCATTGTCCACCGATCCAGACTGGTCGATGCTGATCGCAATCTTGGCATGACGACGGACACGCTTGCCAGGATGGACACGCGGGTAACGCTTGTTGAGTCGGCGCGGAGTGCTCCGCTTGTCCGACCGCTGTGAGGTTTTCACAAAGTAGCGCAGAACCTTACGCCAGTCGATCTTGGTGGCAATCCGGTCCATAATGTCTTGACGCATGGACGACGAGACTGTCCCCCAGTTTCGCGCCTTTTCCGCTTCTTCGGCGGCCTTTTTAAGAGTGTCCTTCATACGCTCCTTCGCAATCTCCTGCGTGGTGCCGTCGGCCTCACCGAAACCATCGTGATCGTCAAAACTGTCCGCACCACCGAAGGGATCACCATCGCCGGGCTCTCCACCTTCACCGGGCTCGCCTTGGCCACCGCCCTCGCCTTCTTCCTGCTTCTTTTTAAGAGCCTCCAAGTACCACTCATAAGACTTGTAAAGAGGCAGATCGGCAAAAAACTTGCCTTCACCGGGGATGCATGCCTTCATGGGCTCTTTACCGATGATCGGGCCGGGGTTCGCTTCGTTGGGAAGCTCATTTGAAATATGGGAGTTGATCGCCAGATCCATAGCGATGTTGTCGATCCGCTTCAAGCCATCGGCTGGCCTGCGGTTCGTCACGTGCTCAAAGATCAGGTGATAAAACTCATGCTTCAAAACACCCAGCTTGTGTTCGTCGCTCAGTTGAGCAAAAAACTCAGGGTTAAATAACAACTCAAACTGTGCCGTTTCCGGGTTGACGCGTACGCCCGCAGTCGCCAGCGCGGTCGTGGGGATCTTGTCGATCCGACGAGAGAGCGCAGCAAAAAACGGTTCGCGCATCAGAAGGCGAGCGGTGTGCATGTTGAGGTTGAAAGGCTTGATATTCTCCGCATTGATCTCCGCATCGACCACCGGAAGGTCAAACGGGACTGCGGGCTTGTTTTCGTTGTCGGACATGTTTTTCTCCTTACACTATAAATATAGGCACGAGGGAATAAAGGTCAAGGATTAAGTTGTCAAGGAAATGTCAGGGCTTCTTCCACAAGGCGCGGACTTCCACGTCTTGAATCCATGAATGTGACCATCGAGAGGCATGGATGCTCTGCCGCCAGATTTTGAACTCTTGGCGCGCTGTGTCGGTGCTGACTGGCCCATAGGTGGGCCGATTGGTATTGCGGACTTCCATCACGATCCCATACCTGTCATCGGGAGCCTCGGGCACCTTTTTAATGAGCAAATCACCAACTTTTAACTTATCCGTCCACATCCGAAACTACTATCAAATCTTCCTCGTTGAATCTCATACGTTCTTCACTTTTCAACCACTTTACCTCATATTCGATGCGGCGATCTGCCGGGTGTTCCACCTTTGTAACAATCCCGACGCCGTGTGTTCTTTTGAAGGCTCGTCCAAGCCCCCCTGGACCTGACAATCTTACAATGTCACCGATCCTGGGAGGCCGAAGTAGGCTATATGACATTAGGCATCCCCTCCACCCAAGATTTCAACAAGGTGCTCACTAACGGCTGTGCCGCTCTTGGTCTGAGCCTTGTGGAGTGCGACGACATTGTTAATGTTGTCGGTGTCACCCAGGACGCTCCACAGCTTCATGGCAACCTCGGAGGGAAGCGATACGAAGTATTCCGCGAGGTTTGAAATCTGAGTCTCGGTCAGATCCTCCTTGAACGCGTCGGAAGCCTCAAACTTTTCAATCATGGCTGAATGATCGTTGATGCCCCACTTCTTCGTCTTTGAAAGATCACCCGCATCAAGAATGTCCTCGATGGTAACCTGCCACTCATACTTTTCAACAAAGTCGCGGAGGGACACGGCAGCCTCAAAGCCAAGGAACGCGGTCGCAAGGTTGAACAGGAGATCGCGATCCCCTTCCTCGCCAAACACTCCAGCCGGATCGGCGGTGTTGCAATAACGCTCCCATGACCGGCGAGAGGGGTAAACCTTGTTCGGCTCAAAGTCGCTATCGTGCTCCAGATGCTTGCGGTTGTGGTTCACGAAGTCCCACACGATTTCAGGAATACGCTCCTTCGCCCACTTGAGCCAATCTTCAATAGAAGGCTCAACATCGAACACGGTCCAGCGATCCAACTCGGCAGGGTCCATTTCGCCCACCTGGTATTGTGCGCCATGCTCGCCGCCATTGACCGCAGCGACGATCAGAGTCTCAGGGTGCAGGTGCCAACCGTTCAGCTTGCGGCTATCAGTCAACTCAAAGAGCCCCTGACGCACTTCCAGCGTTGCCCGGTCCACCTCATCGAGGAAGAGGACCACCGGTTGCTCACACGCTGTCACAAGCCAGTCAGGCGCGTTCCACGTGGTACACTTGCGACCATTGATAGCGGTGTCTGCCGTATCGGGCAGACCAAGCAAGTCACCCTCGGTCATCTGCGATGCCCGACGCTCGACCACGGGAAGATCCCGCGACTCTGCGATCTGATAGACCACTTGCGACTTGCCCACTCCATGCTTTCCACGGACCAGCACCGGAAGGCGCGAGTTGAGGACATGAGGGGCGACGGTCAGGAAGGTTGCGAAGTCGATAGCCATTGTTGGTTTCTCCGTTGAAGGGTTTGTGTTCTTTGCCTTACACTATAAATATAGTCACGTGGCATGAAAGGACAAGGGTTAAGTTGTCAAGTGAATGTCAGGAACGATCCATGTTGGGATAGTGTTCTTCCAGGCCCAGCGACGTGATCACTTCCTTTCTACTATCGGAAGGCCAGCGGTACTCATAGGGACGCTCCTTGTCATGCCGGTTGCCCGTGGTAGGGAAGGCTTCTTTAAGACTTCGCCCACTGTCGAGCCAACCACCAGGAGGATTGATAGAACCAGCGAGCGACGGCGCGGGAGCATCTTCGCTCACTTCTTTCATGCGCTCCACCAAGCGTTCAAAAGTGATTGACTCACAGTGGTAAGGGCTGTGCATGCGATGAATGTTCTTGTGATTTACATAACCCACACCCAAACCACGGCTATGAGCGTCCACCGAATCCCAATGATAGGTGGTGATGTAGTTCAGGGCCGTGTACGTGCCCCACTTGCCATCGGCATTGTAGCCACGATCAGGGAAGGGCACCATCGACCCGACACCTATACCAGCCTCCTGCACGGCTGTCAGGAGGTCTTTACGCACTTGCTTAGTCTCCACAAGGTACACCTGATAGTCGGCCTTCACAGCCCCACAGACGCGCCGGGTGTGTCCGATGCCGCTGCAATAGCCACACTGGACGTTCTTCATACGCTCGGCTTTCGCTACCTTGCGCTTGATCTTCTCGCCGGTATCCGGGTCCAGACCGGTGCGCTTGACGTACTGAGCGCGTTCGCGCTCGATGTAGCCGTCAAGCATCGCAACACCATCGGTGTCATCGTTGCTCGCGGCAAGTTCGCGCTGACGCTTCCAGCTTTGGTAGCGGTCCAAAGTTTCCTGGGTGATATTCGGGCACGAACGCTTGTTGTGACCAGTGGTGTAGCAGTGCGAGCAGCGAACGGTGCCGTTCCAAGACATGATTTTCTCTCCTTGTACTATAAATGTAGTCACGAAAAGGGGTGACGACAACCCTAAAGTTGTCAAGTGAATGTTAAGAGGTTTTGGGCCGCCGGAAAAGTTTAACGCACCTTTCCTCGACCAAGACGGGCTCGGTGCTATCATAGGGCAGCACCAAATAACGCTTGCAGCCCGCAGCCGTACTAATGATGCGCTCGGTGGTCGAGAGGACCATGCCACCCTTTTTAAGACGGTTCGTCTTGCCGGGTCGCTCGATCACCGACGTTCCCACGGGATATCTCGGATCTGCTCGCCATGCGGCCAGCACCTTCGCGGCATACTTGTTGTCGCTCATCTTTTGAAACTTGTCCATCGGGGGCACGTAGTTGTCATCGTCGATAATGGAGCGAGCCATATCCAGCCAGTACCCACTATTCAAATAGTAGCTCGCGAGGATGTGCGCGGTTGCCTTGTGCTCGGCGCGGTATTCCTCGGTCCAGCGTTCCCGGCGTTGGGCCATTTCAGGCGTGTTCTCGCTCTTGATCTTTTCAAAAATTTCCTGCTGGCGCGGGCTCAGTCGAGCACCGACACGCTTGGCTTGATCGCGAATACTTGCCAGAAAGTCAGCAGACCACCCATTAGACTCAACGCGAGTCATCACATCTTCAATATCAGCAACAAGGGCATCATACTCGCTCGGATCGCGGTTCTTGATTTCCTCGGCCATGGCTTCCAGTCGGTCCACCCATTGACGGCGACCGGACGTAAGTGACCGACGCTTTTGATAGTGGGCGAGCAGGGACGCAGCGAACACACGATCCCGGTTAGAAAGGTGTGGGCTGGATACCAGCACTTCAAGTCGATCACCGAGAGTTACGCGAGCCATTGATTTCTTCTCCTTACCCTATAAATATAATCCCCAAATGCCTTTCGGTCAAGGTAAATGTTGTCAAGCAGTTGTCAAGAGTTCCAGTTGGCTCTCTGCACACCATTCTTTGTTGCCGGGACCAAACAGAGACTCGCCCTGTGTAGTCCACAGTACACGTACTGGCAATCCGTTGTGGTGGCTAAACGCCAGGATCACACCGATCTGCTCTGTCAGAAAATGTTTAACCAAATCACCGACCTGCACTGATCACCTCCAAGTGTTGCCGTTGAAAACAACACATAGCGCCATTGTGGGACAGGATGACGCCCCACAAACCGGATACCTTGAAGAACTCAACAACGATACCCGTAGCACCATCGCCCACTGTCCGACATTTAACTAAATCACCAATCTTCATATATATAATATAACACAGGGGAATGGGCTTTGCAAGGGTGATCGTGTCAAGCAAATGTCAAGAAGCATTTACTAACTGCATGTATTCAATGGCGACTTTGTTGCCATTGTGAAGTTTAACGAACCTGCCGGTTTCCTTTCTGCCCCACACCTCCACGATGATGCTGTGATTTCTATGGTATCTGTCATATACCAGATCACCGACTTTCATTTACTACCTCCAACATCGAAAAAATACACCAGCTTGACCAGCCATCGAGCCAAGCAATCCGAGCCTTGCCATAGCCTCTTTTGGTGATGACTCCAAGCCTACCAGACTCGGATCGCCTATGGCGCACCAGATCACCGACCTGCACTGAACAACTCCAGCTTGCTAGCTTTGATTGGCATATCTTGACCAGACAACCAAACCCATTCAACCGGCTTGGTGATAGACTTGTAGTAGTTATCCACAGACTCTATTCGTGTGACGAGAGCCACAACCCCATCATATTTAATCTTTACCAAATCACCAACTTTCATATATATAATATAAGACCGCGAAGCGGTTACGGCAAGTTTTTTCTTGTCAAGAAGGTGTCAAGGGTTCTAACATCTTTAAGAATGAGCGATCCGTGATTCGTCTTTCGCCGTTGACCATAAATGCATGGTTGATGATGGTCACGCCATCGGATCGGTTGATAACATCTTCACCCAAGTATAACGCAATCTTACCCTTCCACTCGTTAAATGTTAGATGCTGACCGCGCTTGCTCAGAATGTATAACTCACCTACTTTCACTGACCACCTCCAACCATGATTCGGGTTCCCAGTCCACTTTGCCTGAACCTCCGAACCATTTTATACCTATTTGTGGGTGGGCGCGCTCAGTGGGGGTGGACCGTTCAACGACACGCGGATACTTGTCAACAACAATGCCGACAAGTCCCGTTTCATGGGTTTTCATTCTCACCAGATCGCCGGTTTTAACGCTATTCACTGACAACCCTCAGATTCTCCGTAGAGTGGTTAGATCGATCCGTCCATCCGTTTACCCACATGACTTCAACTTCTTCATTGTCTCCGATTTCTTCTGGATCGATGCACAGGACGATGCCGAGGACCGGCTTGGCCTCGTCTTGGATGCTCCGCACCCATGTTGCAGTTACCAGATCACCTACTTTCATTGATAATCTCCGCTTCGTCTGCTTCCCAAGACTCAAGACCATCACGGGTCAGCACTTCCACATCGAGAGGACCGTGCTCATCTTCACATAGAATCTGTGTAACGACTCCGATATAATCGGTATAGGCAGGGCTCAATCGAATCAAATCACCGACTTTCATTAAATCACATCCAGATCGCGGCCCAAATAGCGGCGCGTGCGATTCGATCCAAGGAACTGAACGGTATGGATCTGCTCCCGTGCTGCGGCTGAGTCACCGACCCACCTTTCAGGTAGGTCCGACTTGATAATCAACGCTATCGAGCCAGCGGGGTGACCGATGGTTGCGCGACTGATTCTAATGAGGTTGCCCGGTTTCATCGTCCTCCCGTAAAGATGCGGTCAGCGAAACGCTTGGCGTTCCGAAGGTTTGCCAAGTCGTCAATGTCTTTGACTTGGTTAGATTCCTCATCGTTCAGATGATTGATGGACTCCCGCATAAACTTGCGAAGCATCTTGATAAACTCAATCTTGCCGAACGACTCTTTGTGTGCCGTAGCGTTCCCCGAATACTTTGTGTGCATAATACGCACCATCTTTAGTGCGTCGTGGATGCCTTCACGGTCATCGGAATCTATAACGATTGTCATTTTCATACTTATAATATAACCACTTGCGGGGGTATCGTCAAGGTTGCGCTTGTCAGGCGTTTGTCAAAAGGGAAAATTTTAGCGGAAAAAATCGGGCGATCAAAATGGTGGGCTCTGTGGGACTTGAACCCACGACCAACCGGTTATGAGCCGGATGCTCTGACCAACTGAGCTAAGAGCCCTATTTTTTAACAATGGTGGGACCACTGGGAATCGAACCCAGAACCTACGGGTTAAAAGCCCGTTGCTCTGCCGATTGAGCTATGGACCCGCAAACTTTCTAAAAACTACCCATGCATCGCGGTCATATTCAATATCTTGTATCACGTGATCACCACTATCCAAGCGCACAAGCATTTTCGGTGTCCCGTAACTGTGCATATCCGTGGCAACAACGACACCTTTTGTGGCGCGTGTTTTTGGAAACCCTTTCGCTCGCTTCCAAGCCATCTGTACTCTGTCTCCCTTCTTAAATCTCATTAGTATTCAATGCTCCGGTTGATACAAATATCGCCCCAAAACGCATCGCCGCGCTGCTCGCTGTCATCCATTTCTTCACCGATGCGAATGAACTTATAAAACTCGGCTGCGTATTGGGTCTTTTCCTTCCCTTCGGGATCTTTCTCGCCCGTGGGAATGTCCTCGCCGTCGCACCAGTCCATAAAGTCCTCAATCGCACTCACACACTCAAACGAATCATACCACTTGAGCCATCCCCACTTAAACAGGAACGAACCCTTGACCTTGCCATAATCTTTAACCATCTGATCAGCATCACCGAAACACAACTTGCGCGCCTCTTGACACTTTGCCATCGTGACCATAAACTGTGGCATCACTTCTGGACCCACATACAAAACAACTTCGGAACGATAACCCATCTTAATGTGCCCCCATCGCTTGGACCACTTCGTAAATGTTATAACGATATTGTCCGTTTTTTAGATACTTATAGGGGATCTTACCACCCTTACGCCAGCGCGAAATAGTTGCGGATTTACACCCAAAATAACGTGCCACCTCGGTAACAGTCCATAGTCGGCTACAAGTACAAAGCATTTTTTCTCCTTACTCCTATAATATAGCACCCAAACGGGTACAAGTCAAGGCTTATCCTGTAAAGGGGTTGTCAAGGCTTCTCTGTCTTTTGCCTTGCTGACAATCTCCAGACCTTTAACACTAAAGGGACAAAGCCATACGTTATTTTCCGGCTGTCTAAACTTAACTTCCATTTCGTCAAACTTTCGATCAAGATCGATCACAACGCCCGTGCCATAGTATTCATCATAGACCAGATCGCCAAGATCGAACCGCTTTAGTTCCCTTCCGTTGTTTTTGAAAAGACCCATTTAGCTGCCCTCCAAGGGTATAACGCCCCTCGGTACTTCTCCGCTAACCATCCCGCCATGCTTGGCGATGACGTTGGTGACAACCTGTACCGGCACATAGCCATACACGGTATCGGTGGGTCGGTGCGCTTCGTCGGCCCACTCCATTAGTAGTTCTTCGCGGCGACACGGAAAGCCCACCTCAACCTCTCGGTAGACGGGAGCACCAGTCATGCGAGGCAAACAATACGCGCCCGCGTGCGCTTGTACGCTCATCGTGAACCCATCGGCACACACCACTTTTTCATTTAACTTCATGTTATCTCTACTTCACAAACTTTAAGTCGTTGCGGAGAAAATAGCCTTGGTGCTTGTTGTAGTAGGATTGATTTCCCCAACGGCTCGCAGGACCATTCTGCACCCAGTTGATATAATAAAACACGCTTTCGTTCTTGGATGTCCAAGGGCGGGTATAAGGATTCTCCTCTGCCCTTATCACCAAGCCGATCAGCGGCTTGCCTCTTTCTAACTCATTCTTCCACAGCCATAGATCCGACTTTTTTAACGCATACGACGACAATGTTACCAAATCACCGACTTTCATTTGCTCTCTCCTTTAGCCAAGATTCCCTGACTTCATATATTTCACCGCCTTCGACGATGCTCCAGATACGCTGTTTCGGTTCTCTCTTTAGAGAGCCAATGGTACGCACACCCACAAGAAGCACAACCGTGCGTCTATTTTCGGGTAGCGTAAAGTTTACCAAATCACCTACTTTCATTTATAACCTCCAGCTTGTCTATTTTGAAATCTTCGCCTGTGTGTAGATGAACCCATGTCGCATCGGCGGCCTCTTCGATTTTCACAACAAGACCAACGCCGGTATATGGCATCGTAGCCATTTCCTTTTCACCATCATCGTAAACAACGCTCACCAAATCACCGACCTTCATACTCGCACCTTTCCTCGGCATGCCTTCTTGTTCGCTGCCTTCTTGCGGTTCTTCATCGCTCCCCCACGCCGAAAGTGGGCGCGGACTGCGAGCCAGTTGCGGGGTTTCGGGGTCTTGGTCTTTTTCTTCTTCATACCTATAATATAGCACCGAAAGCACCGATGGTCAAGGGCTATGTTGTCAAGGAATTGTCAAGTACACTACATCATCGTTTCTTTCGTTGACCATACATTTGTAACCATCGATCCAGACAATCCATATCAAATCTTTCCAGCCGCCTGTCTGTCGATCATCGTGCTCATAACTATCCAGCACGATGCCGGGGTTTGACCAGTCATCATCACCGAACGATTTTGGCTTGAATGATATTAGATCACCTACTTTCACTGAGTACCTTCAAGTTAACGATCATCGCGTTAGAAATCTCGCCTGTATCCAGGTAGACTATTTTAACGCAGGTTAGGTACTCAGGCACTTCGGTAACAATAGCTTTCCTAAACTTATTCTTACACCACTTTTCAATCTCGACCAAATCACCGACCTTCATTTATCACCACCAACTCACGTTCATGCCATGCGGTATTATTCCACGCAGGCATATCCCATAAACATTTGTATACTGCGGAGTCTTGATACCCGATGGATGTATCCACAGAGTAGATCACACCGATTCTGGGTTGCCCGTTTCCTTGAAACTTTAGCTTGATCAAATCACCGACCTTCACTCAATACCTCTAACATCTTGACAAACTCGTAAGACACTTCCCCATCGTTCCATTGAACCCTCACCACAGTCTCGCCGTGGTCCGTCGCTGTCTCTTGGGGGCCAACCTCCGTAACAATGCCGTGGTATGTGGGATCATCCCTTCTCTTAACCAAATCACCGACCTTCATTGACGACCTCCAAGAAACGCTCGCGTAGTGTCTCGCGGGCTCCATTAGACCACTGGACAAGCCACCACTTCGTGCAGACGATAGGATCGTCCGACACCAAATCGACGAGGATACCCACGCGCTCCTGACAACTCACCAAATCACCCACTTTCATTTATCACCTCCCATCGCTTCGGATCAACATATGTTCGTGATCCAGTAGTCAACAAGATCACAGCCTCGTTGCATGCAACGCCCGCTGACGAGTCGTTCATCCAACGGCGGAGAGGATCAATCTCGACAACGATGCCGATCCTCAAGTCACTGGTTTCCGTCCATCCGGCATAGGTGATGTGCTGTTCTCTTACCAGATCACCGACTTTCACTAATCAACCTCAAAAACTTTTCCCACTCAATCGAGTCGTCGCCATCAAACCACTTGACGCGCACGGCTGGGCCGTTGGCGGCGCTGGGATGCGAACCGGCTTCGACAATGACCCCCTGTGTATCGTGGTGGATACTTGTTACCAAATCACCGACTTTCATTTATCACCTTCAATATCTTGGGATTGTCCCATTCTGGCGATAATCCACACCAGCCAACGAATACCTGACCCTCTCTCTCATCTTCGCCAATCTCAAGGATCAACCCGTGGAAACCCCGAAACTCAACCAAATCACCGACTTTCATTTAGCCACCTCAAGATCACGTTCTGGAAATGTTGGCCACCCGAATCTTTTACTGTCTGAGTCGTCACCAACCCAAGCGATGCGAGCAAAGCCACAGCCGCCCCCTGCCATCACAAGCCCAACCTTGCCGGCGTAGCCTTGACGGGTAGCGCGCTTGTTGCTCTTACCTCTTACCAGTTGCCCAACCTTAAACTTTGGTGGCTTCGGAAGTAGAGCCTCGATCATCTGGCTCGCGTTGTCGCGGAATGAGCCGGCAAAATAGTCAGACTGCATATCTGAGTGATCATCACAACGGCGAACGTGGAAGTTGCAGGCATCAGCCTCAAGTTGAGCGTCCGCATCGCTGGCCATCGCTCCGTTAGCCAAGAACGAACCAACGTAGTTATTGTGCTGAAAGCTCCAGCGTGTTCCGCCGTACTCTACATCAATATCAACGCCTTGCTTCTTGAAGTGAGTTTTGATCTTCTTGATTACTGCTTTTACTTTCATGCTTTTCTTTCCTTTCTATACCTATAATATACCACCCAAACGGGTGCAAGTCAACCTCTAGGTTGTCAAGTAGTTGTTAAGTGCATTAAACTTTTTGGGCGGCCCACTTGGGCTAATAACTTTTAGCGCGCTTCGTGACCACCACCCGACCGGATGGTTCTCGGATGACCACAGAACTTTACATTCGATTCCCCGTGCCTCAGTCACCAACCCGACGCAAGAAAGGCCGCGCTCCACATCGTAGAGCGCAACAACAAGATCACCGATGCTGGGTGCTCCGCTATCCTTCACTGATCACCACGAAACTCTCAAAGCGTAGATCAGCGGC
>Ga0080013_1004515_pt1 | contig 13638 bp, 7 predicted proteins | sample ETNvirenome_6_85_FD_69236 | JGI IMG/M metagenome (GOLD analysis project Ga0080013, IMG submission 69236) | Marine viral communities from the Pacific Ocean - ETNP_6_85 (SPADES assembly) (version 2) | ecosystem: Environmental > Aquatic > Marine > Oceanic | place: Pacific Ocean | collected 2013-06-19 | reverse complement strand
TGAATATAAAGAAAAATCAAAAGTAAAATTTAGAGTTATTGGTAGAGAAAGGTATCCTGAAAAGTCATATTCTACAGGACAATACCAAACTGGACACCAATCTGTAAAATATCTACCAAGTGGAAGTACCTATTATCAAATTAAAGATGCATATACTGAAGAAGTAATTATTCCATTCGGAAGTGGTTCAGTAGTAAGTTGTGATTCAACAAGTAATTATTTTAATATGTGGATGAATGGATTACAACCTGAAAGATTTTACAGAATAGAATATAAAATTGTGAGTGGAAGTGGAACTGCCGATGAAACGGTAGAATTCTATGATGAAAAACATTCATTTAAAGTAGTGAGATAAAAAATGCCATACACAAAAGGGGAATTAGTAAATCATCAATATTATCAAGAGCTCGAAAGGGCAGACGAGGTAGCATATTTACAAAGAATTAGAAATACAGTTGAATCAATATCTCCAGAAGAAACTATTTTACGCGACAAGAATAGTGGAAATATTATTTTATTTGAAAATATAGTTCCTGGACAAGGAACGGATGGTACAAGTTATACTGTAGGAGATTTACATACTATTGAATATGAAGATGGTTATTTTGATTATGAAGAAGGTGAAGAACTTAATAACATAATAGATAGAGAATTTACGGAATTCTAATGCCTAAAAAACAATTAACAATAGATCCAAGAACTGGTCTTTTATCAAGATTAACTGCAGAACATTTACCATTGGTAGAATTAAATGGTTTAAATGAAGGTGATCCTGTTGCTCCATTTGGTTCATTAACGATAGATATAATAGAATACTGTTTATATGATTTACAAGACAATTACATTGGAAGTGGTCAACTTAGTTATCCATTACCAGATAAATTAGATATAGGTGACCATGTTAGATCTCTTGGTTATGAACGTGGAACTTATAAAATAGTATATAATTTTTTAAGAGGAATTGGTGGTTCTGATGATGTTGTTTTAGTTAAAAAATCAGATAAGACAATTTGGGATGGACAATATTATATAGATACTGATGGTGGTATATATGCTGGAACGATAGATGCACCTATACTTGAATCGACTTCTACTACTGAACAAAAAAGTAAAGATTCAGAAACATCTAAAGATGTAGAAGGAAGGCGTATAGAACTTTCAGTAGAGGATGACAAATATTGGTTACAAGATATATCTGGTGATAGAACAGAAATAAGAATTCGTCCTAATCCAGCAATAAATGATATTGATTTTAATGAACGATTTAGATTATTGGGGTATACTTGTTTATGTCAGGCAGATATTAATGGAGAATCACCTTTAACTTTTGATGATAGTGGAAAACAAGTTACAGTAAATTGGGTACTCAATGAGGGACAAGAAGTATCATTAAACGAATTAATGAAAGGTGGAACTCTTATTGTAAGAGATGCCTTTGTTATAGATTATGCAGAAAATCCAGAAACTATATCAACATATCTTCCTGTTGTTGAAACTATTCCTATTGCACCAGCTAACAATTTAGTAACTAATGGTCATTTTAATTCTGGAGAGGGTGTTGCTGAAGAAAATGATAGTAGTCCAATATATGAGATAGTTGAATTTTCAAATCCAGGTCATAGTAAGTGGTGTTTAGAAACCAGTCCAGAATCGAGTAGGGGTGGAACTAAAGATGTAGAATATGAAATGACATTTGATGTTATTCCTGGTGAAACTTATGTATTGAGTTGTTGGGTACATCATGGTGATAGGTGGAATGGTAGTATAAATGCACATTTTTCTTCAAAAGCATTTATTGATAATTTAACTGGTCCTGCGATAGGTGGAGCTGGAACTGTATTAGAAACAAAGGTTGTAAATGGTAAAACTTGGGAGCGTCAATATAGTCGTATAACTATTCCACCAGAAGGAACAGGAAAATTATCTTGGTATTTAGGTAAAGGTGTTGGACAAGGAGATAGAGATCGTGATGAACAAGATAATCCTATTACTTTAGTTGGTAATAGATATTATACTGATATACAATGTGAACCTGGTTCATCCACATCATTACCAACTCCGTATATGTCAGTAGAAAGACCCGAAGAAATTGAAGTTCCGTCTACTGGGATTGTTACTTTTATAGATGATACTACAGTATCAACAACTATTACTGGTACTGAAGAAGGATTTACTGAATTAATGTCATCAGATGGAGATGAGAGAGGAAATGGTAAAATTACCATTAAAGATGCAATTGTTACGGATGAAACATTTGATATGCAAACAGATAGAACTGTTACAATGGATATACCAACGGATAATTCTGATTCTTCACTTATTAGAGAAGGTGGTAATGAAACTGAATTTAATAAGAGTCCATTTCATGGGGAAGGTCAAACTGATTCAACTGATTTAGATATAACAATACAAACAAATGACATTTATAGATTAATTAAAGTAAACCCAGATGGTAATGAAGAAGAAATAGGAAGATATGATTTACCAGTTGATGTAACGGTAGTGGATGAAGTACCAATAGAACCTTCAGTATCTCCTGAGGTAGTTATAGATGAAAAGAATTTACATAATAGTTCATTTCATGGTGATACACAAGATGATTCTAATGAATTGACGATTACTATACATACTAATGACATTTATAGATTATATAGAATAGGTTCAGATGGGACAGAAGAATTAATTAACGAATATAGTATTCCCGAAGAGGTTAGGGAAATTGATGATTTAGAATTAAGTAATCCTAACGGTGATGAGATACGGGAAAATAGGAATGAGGGTGAATGGTTCGCTACAAAAAGTCCATATCATAATACTACAGAAAATAAAATTATAATACAAGTTAATGATGAATATACCTTACATAGATTAAGACCTAATGGAGAAGAAATTCAAATTGGTTCACATAACAAATGGGATGAAGCAAAAGAATGGTCTTTAGATTCACTTCAAGAAGGTGATAGGTTAAGAATTTATACAGAGAATACGGGTGGAAGAAACGCGTTCATTGCAAAGATATATTATAATAATCAAATATATAGAACTGGAGATCCAAGATCAAAATTTCAATCTGATGATGACCAAGAAATTTCTATTACATCCGATGGTATTTGGGATGCAACAGCATTTACTATAAGAAAAAAACCCAGATGGCCTTTTGGTTGGTTCGGAGTTGAAGGGGATGTTGAATGGTTTGATCTCACAGAAATAGCAGGAACAGAAGCATTTTTACCAACAAAAAGTTATGGTAATCCTGAAAAAATAAAATATTTGAAGAAAAAGGGTGTTCATAAAGAATTAAAAGATTGTAAAGCAATATGGACTGCACCAAATTTTAGACAACTCAGATGGGAATGGGAGCCTGGAACTGGTATATATTCTAAAATATGGAAACATGCAAATCCCGATTTAAATGTTCGTTCTGTTCATCCAGTAGGTTGGAGTCATGGTCTTACAACATATTCTTGGAGTGATTCACAAACTTTTTCACATTGGAAAACTGGTTGGTTAGGGTATCAAGCTAAATGGGTACAAGGTGAAGGTCATGGTGGTGGTCCTGCTATGAAATTCGTAGACCAAAATTCACAATTTCAAAATCCAAATCATCCAGGATATACTGGTAGATATTTTAATGAAGATGGGGAAAGAGTATCAGATTATACTGCCGATTATGCATACGGTAATAATGGACAAGGAAGTTCAAGTCATCCAACTTCATTGGCACATCGTTGGCAAGGTATTAGTCAAAGACCACCATTTAGTTTTGAATCACAGGGAATTAAAACTGGTGATAAACTAAAAATTTCTTGGTGGCAAAAATCTGATACGATTGGTAAGGGTGCAAGAGCAGGTATAAGATATTGGAAAAAAGAGGCACCAATTGATGCAGGATTTTGGTCAGGTACAACTACCTATGGAAATACTCGTAAATATATTCCAGTATCAAAGGCGGGCGAATGGGAAAAGGCAGAACATACATTTGAAGTTCAAGAAGATTGGGACCTTGGAAGAATGGGTTCTACAATTTATGGGTCTAAAAATATGGGTCCTTTGTTTCGTGTTGAAGGTCATCAAGGACCAGAAGGAATTCTATGGGTAAGTGAACCAAAAATTACATTAGTTTCCGATGTAGAAAATCCAGTTTATGAACCTACGGTTACTATTGATGATTTTCAACCAACTGATAAGTTAAAACTTTATACTACTAATCTTGGTACAGAACCACGAGGACTTCTTTCAAAAGTAACCTATAAAGGTAAAGAATATAGAAGTGGTGATAAAGATAAAGAATATTATTATGATGATTTTGCGGGTTCAACCTTAACTGTAGATTTACCTGGTACTTGGCAAATAACAGATGCGGAAAATAAGAATTGGTCAGATTTAGGAGAGGTTACAGATGAATATATGGATCCAGAACTTAAAGATTCTAAATGGATATGGAGCTCGGAAGATGTAAATGAAGTAGTATGGCAATGGCTTCCAAACAATAATATTGTTGATGGTATATGGAATTATCCTGATCCTAATACATATGAAGATGCAGTTGGTATAACTGGTTGGAGTGATGGTTTTAATCCTTTTCATTGGGGCGGTGTACCAAGTAAACAAAGTGAGTTATTCTGGCATAGTGGTTGGGTAGGACACCACGCAAAGTGGGTACGAGATGAAGGTCAATTTGGTACTTGTATTAAATTTATTGATATGAATTCACAATTTCTATCACCTAATCACGAAGATTATGAAGGACTTTATAAGACAGGAAATAATTCAGGAACAGCGGGTACATTAGAACATAGAGATATGTTTGTTTATGCAGATTTACCAAATAAATTAGCATCACAAGGAATACAAGAAGGAAGTTTTATAAAGATTTCGTGGTGGCAAAAAACTAATGTAGAAGGTAAAGGTGCAAAAGTTGGATTACGACATTTCAATAAAGATGGTCAAATTTCTTGGGGTCCCGATGATGAATTTTATAGAATGATTCCTTGTACATCTGTAGATGAATGGGAACAAGTTAGTTATACAGGTGTCGTTGACGAGGATTGGGATTTAACTAAAACTGATAAAATTTATGTAAAAGGTCATTTTGGTCCAGAAGGAATGTTGTGGGTAGAGAATGTAACTATTGAAATAGTTTCCGGTATATCAGCGGATCCAGACCAAACCAATACATATACAATTTATAATTTTAATTCAGATAATACATTAAAACTTTATACTACAAATTTATTAACAGAACCAAATGGGTTTATATCAAAAATAAATTATAGAGGTACAGAATATAAGACAGGAGATAGTGGTGTAGATTTTTATACAGATCCAATAACTGATGAAACAATAACTATTAATTTACCAGGAACTTGGTTAACTCCAGGAGGAAATTGGAAAGTATTGGGGGATTCAAATATGAATCCAGATTTGGTTGTAGATCCTAATTTGTCTGATAGTAAGTGGGTTGGAAATGTTGTAGAAACAACAGATCAACAAATATGGAATTGGTCACCACTTGGTGATATTGGTGACTATATATGGAATTATCCAAATCCAACTTTACGAACTGATGCAGTTTGGCCAGAGAATTGGTCTAATGGATTTCAAAATTTTGATTTTAATGATGTTAATAATAATTTTTGGCACACGGGTTGGGTAGGACATCACGCTAAGTTTGTTCCAGAAGATGGTCGTGATGGTGAAACCGCCATGAAATTTATAGACCAAAATTCTGAATTTGAGTCACCCAATCATCAATATTATACGGAAGATTATAAAACAGGTAATTCGTCTGCCGATGACCAAACTTTGAAACATCGACCAATGATGCTTTCACAACAATTAACACATACTTTGTTAACAAAGGGAGTACAAATTGGTGATCAACTTACTATTTCGTGGAGGCAGAAAACAGAGACTAATAGTATAGGAAAGGGTGCAAGAGTTGGTATTCGTCATTATGATAATAATGGAAATGTAACATTTGGAGAAGAAACAACCAATGAATATACTAACATAGAAAATACAGTAAAAGATAAAGAATGGTTAAAATACCTTCCTACTACTACGGAAGAATGGCAAGATGTTAGTTATTCAGTAACAATAACTGAAGATTTTGATTTATCCCGGCCCATATGGTTGGTAGTTTATGGACACTTTGGTCCAGAAGGAATATTATGGGTAGAGAATGTAGAGATTAAGGTAACTGTTGATAGCCAAGAGATAACTGTAACTCCTGTTCTTGGAGATTTTGTAGCAGAAATTGATACATGGATTGATAGAAATACTTTAACGATAAAAGATGGTTATAATAATGTTGCTGAAAGTTTAGGACACATTTCAACTAATAATGCTAATATTCGGTCATATAGTGTATTTGAAGGATTTTCTGTAGAATATACTTCGTCTGTTTATACTTCAGAACCTATACTTGGATCATTAAGAGGAGAAATTGATAGTATAGAAGGTGATAATATAATAAATCTTGTTCATTCTTTTGAAGAACTTGCAATAGAGGCCGGTCATGATTTAGAAAATTATCCAGTAGAGGAAATGCAATCTGGCGAGGGACTTTTTACTTTTGCCAATTGGTTTATTCAATATCCAACTGATAGTACTGAAAATTTAAGTAAATTAGTTAGAATGGGACCAGACAATTATATTGTAATAACTAATTTTAAACCAGACATTATAACTTATCCAGAATATCCACATGCTCTTGTATATAAATTATATGAACCATTACCAGATGATATGGTACAAGGAAATTTTGTTAATATCGTTAGGGAGATGATTCCACCGATAGAAGAAATTTGTACTTTAGTTCCATTTGTTGATGAATGGGTTAGTGATATTGTTCTTAGAACCCCTGAACGCAGTAATATTAATAGTCCGATAGGAAATAAAACTACTGGGTTTAAAAATTATTCACAATTAGCAACTACCAATGAAGGAATTAAACAAGAAGTTGAAAATGAACTTTTAAGTGGTAGTTTAAGTGCTGATATTAATGTGGACTTTTCTTCATTTACAAATTTTGTACATTTTAGTTCGATAGAAAGACGACTTAAAAATTTCAAATATAAATTAGAGAATATAGAATTATATACAGATAGAAGTGCGTCTTTAGCTGGAGTTGGGAGTGGTTCAACTGGTATAATACCAATAGTTGCAGATCCAGGAAAGGGTTCTTATTTAACTGTATCTGGTTCAGAGTCAAATTCTCCATCATTTACTCCAATAAGTGGTTCATTAACACAAATTCAATCTTGGGAAAAGAAACGCCGTGAAACTATTAATACATTTGATAAGTTTGAAAAATATATGTTTAAGCAAAGTTCATCGTATTCTGATGATCCAGTAGGTAGGATTTATGACAACGCTTGGCCGAAACGAGGGGGAACAGGAAAATTTTCAGATCCATATATTTTAACACGAACAACACAATCAGCAGCTACATCTTGGTACGATACTATGATAGTTTCTGCATCAGATTATGATAAAGCAAACAAGAATTTATTAAGAAATCATCTTCCAACTTTTGTTATGGATGATACACAAAATAAAACATTCCTTGATTTTATAGATATGATTGGTCATCATTTTGATAATATTTGGGTATTCATTAAATCTATTACAGATGTTCATGATAAAAGAGATAAATTAACAGAAGGCATAGCAAAAGATTTATTAAAACCTGTAGCGGCATCACTTGGTTGGGAACTTCATGATGGAAAAGACACAATGTCTATTCAACGATATATACTTGGAATGGAACAGACTGGATCTGAAGTGCCATGGAAATATTCTGATACTCCAGATAGAGAAATATCAAGAGAAATATGGAGTCGTATTATAAATAATATGCCTTATTTGTTAAAAACAAAAGGAACTGCACGGGCAATTAAAGGTTTGATAGGTTGTTATGGTATACCATCAAGTATTTTACGAGTAATGGAATATGGTGGACCTAAATTAGCAGGACAGCCAGCCGATTTTATGATATCAAGGAAATTTACAAGAGCATTAGATTTCTTTGGTGCACCAAATAATACATATGTTCAATATAATGCTTGGAGTCCAGTAGTATCAGGAAGTGCACCAACTAACAGAGTTCCTGATACGGTAGAATTCAGATTTAAAGCTGCAACGGGATCAAATCAAGTATTAGTAAGACGAGGTGATGATTGGGCAATTAGATTATTGGACAATGATTCTTCGGATAGATATGGTCGTGTATCTTTTAAATTAAGTGGTAGTCATGGATATAATGAAGTTTCATCATCTGAATTACCAGTTTATGATGGAGAGTTTTGGTCAGTAATGTTAACACGAGAATTATCTGGATCAAGAGCAGCCGGACAACAATTTTTAACAAGTGATTTCTCTGGATCGGATGTAATTTATAGTTTATATACAAAACAATATGATGCTGGTAGAAGTAAAATTGTATATGAATCTAAAGTTAATTTAATGATAAGTGGTTCACAATCAGTAGCATCAGCTTCATATAATTTAGCATATTCTGGAAGTGCTACAACCGTTACGATAGGTGGACCTGAAGAGAATACTCATTTCGGAGAATCATTTAGTGGTTCTATGATGGAGTTTAGAAATTGGACTACACCATTAAATTCTGCTTCATTTGATAATCATGTGGCCGCCCCAATAGCATTTGATGGTAATACACCATCTGCTTCTTATATGGATTTAGTTACTCGATATTCGTTTGATGATAATAAAGATTTAAGTGTATCGGCCAATCAATGGTTTCAAGATGTAACAGCAGACACGTCATTTACTGCATCTGCAACACCATATAATTATACATCTGGTATGGGTGATCATTTTTCATCGGTAGTAGATGAAACAAAAATGAAAGTTCCGAATTTGGGACCAAGTATGAAGTCATCTAATAAAATAAGAATTGAAGATGATACACTAATAGATAAAGCTCAGTCTGGTAATCCAATATTAAAATTTAAAGAAAGTATAACAATACCAGCTTATGACAACGCTCCAATAGATTCTAATAAAGTTGGAATTTATTTTTCACCATCAAAGGCCATAGATGAAGATATTATACAATCAATGCCTAATATTGACTTTGACCAATACATTGGTGATCCTCGTGACCAATATAAAGAACAATATACGGGATTAGTAGAGGCTAGAAATCTATATTGGCAAAAGTATTCAGGACCAAATAACTTTTGGGACTATCTGAGATTATTAAAGTATTATGATAATTCATTATATAAACAATTAAGATCATTAATTCCTGCTCGTGCAAATGCAAATATTGGTATATTAATTGAACCTACTATACTTGAACGAGATAAAGTTATAATAGGAAAAAAACCTTCATTTGAACCAAGGCATTTTAAGAGTAGTATAGATATTTATTATGTTTCTGAAAGTGCTAGATACACACCATTGGATTCAGAGATAAATTGGTCTAATGAATTTGGCATTGGTCCATATCAAGCAACAGGTTCGCATGTTTCATCATCTGCAAGATATACACCATTAGAATCAGATATAAATTATAGTCATCCATTTAGACCAAGTTCATTAACAGATAAGACTGGTTCGTATGTCTCAGCATCATCTGAATATATACCGTTAGAATCTGATTTAAATTACAGTAATCCATTTAAAATTAATTTTCATACACGAGAAACAGGTTCATATATTTCAGCATCTTCTGAATATATCCCACTTGACTCGGATATAAATTATGCTAATCCGTTTAAAGTTAATTTTCACACTAACGAGACTGGATCATATATTTCAGCATCATCTGAATACATTCCGTTAGAAAGTCAAATGGGATATACTGATCCATTTAGAGTTAATTCTCATACATTAGAAAGTGGTTCTTATATTTCAGCATCTGCTATGTATGAAAATATAGTTACAAAACTTAATTTATATAATCCATATAACCTTAATAATAATACACAATTGAGTGGTTCTGGAATATCAATGTCTGCAGATTTTAGTTCGTTAAATGCACCGAGTGATACTATTGCAGCCAACGCTAATGGAACTGGTTCATTTGTATTGAAACATATTTTAGAAAGACCATCAATATATGGTATAGGTGATAGAGATACAAGTGGTTGGTATGGACAAGATTATTATAATTCAACTATTCAGGCTGGAAGTCAAAAATCAATTTTTGAAGAAGTGGTAATGCCAAGAGTTATGGATAATGTAGAGTCAGAATTTAATCGTGAAATTCAATATGTTTACTCATCTTCTTTAAGTGCTTCTTTAGGAATATATTATTCATCAAGTTTTGTAACTACTGATTTAGATAATAGATGGGACGAGGCAGTTGGAACTGATAGATTATTTTATCTTGGGTGTGTTAATAATGCCAATTCTACAGTTGCTGATAAGCAAAGAAGATATAAAGATAGAGCACCAGTAGTAGAGGTGACAATTACATCACCAACGAGGTTGGTAACTACGGATTCACCATCTACACCACTGGAAGTTAGATAAAAAGAAATGTTAAAAAATAAAAAAAGATTATATTTATAAGAGAAGAATAACAAGTTTTATTATTTGAATCTTATAAAATTATAAAAAAATCCGAATTTATTACATAGGAGAAAAACAAATGGGATATTTAGATAATTCAAGCAGAGTATTAGACGCTATATTGACAAAAAAAGGTCGTGAGGTTTTGTCGAGTGGTGGGGACTTTGAAGTCACTAAATTTGCACTCGGTGATGATGAAATTGATTACGCTTTATGGGATACAACCCATACAAAAGGAACAGATTTCTATGGTGCAGTGATTGATAATTTACCAGCACTTGAACCTTTTAATGATCCTTCTGAGATTATGAAGTATAAACTTGTATCTCGTACAGACGGAATTCGTGCGATGGCAAAATTAATTGAGGCTCAGGGTTCGCAAGTAGCTCTTAATAATCTGAAATATTATGCAGACGATTTGTCAGGAGATGGTGGAACGAGAGTCCAATGTGGACAAACAGCCTATTATCTTGGAATGGGTGCACGGTTTGGTGTTGGTCATGTTAATAATAGTGATCTTACAATAGATTATGTTGGTGGAGAAGATTCAATTTTCGAAGCTGGATATAAAGATGAAAATTACACGGTAACAGTATTGGATACAACTGTGGCAGTATTGGCACCACTATATAGAACTATTGCAAATAGAGAATACCCAGTAATAGCAATGGGTGGTGGTGGAATGAGAAGCTCTGATAGAAGAAAGTGGTTTCCATTCGTAAAATCAGTTCAACATCTTTCACAGACAATAACGGGATGTAAGATAGACGCCGGTCAAGTTTTTAGACATCGTAGAGGTAACAGATTTGCACCAACATTAAATGGGGCATTAGCACTTTATCCAAAGAAAATTACATCTGCATCTTCACCAGCAAAAACTTCTGTAATTGTTACGGGGCAGGACTCAGGAGCAGTTTTAGAATTTGATGTTACTATTACACATAGAGCTACAGGTATTACACCAGCCGATGACGTTCCTGCACCAGAATAGTCGATGATACAATTTCGTAAATAGAATGGCATCATAAATAAAAGTAATTTTTATCTATAAAAGGGAGTCCTTATGGGATTTATAAATAATACCGCGTATATACTAAATGCAGTATTGACCAAGAAGGGTAGAGAATATCTTGCAAAAAGTAGTGGGAATTTTAATATAACAAAGTTTGCATTATCAGATGACGAGATAGATTATACCTTGTGGGATCATGCACATCCAAAGGGGTCAGATTATTATGGGGCCGTTTTAGAGAGTACTCCTATGTTAGAACCAAATGTTGATCCAGAGGTAGTTATGAAATATAAGTTAATTAATCTTCCAATTGGAACAAAGGCATTACCTTATATAGAAAACATTACACAAATTATAGGTGATAATAAATTAAAATCTATAATAAATGATGATGGTTGGATAATGACTGATTCAGCATTAAATCCAACAACAGTTGGGGCGGATAGTGTTTTTACATCAGAAGATTATAGTTTTTTGGTATTAAACAATAATGTAATTGATATTAGAGTTGGGGCGATAAATGATACAATCGCTCCTACATTTAATGATTTACCAGAAACAGGAGCAGTTTATGGTGAAGAAAGTGGTAGAACAAGTAAGAAGGTAGTAGGAAAAATTGCAACAATTAGAGCAAAACAAATGACATTTAATAGAGAAACTTCTATTATAGTAACGGGCCAGTTGTCAGGAGCAGTTTATGTAATCAGAGTTCAAGTTAATTACGATGACCAGAGGACATAGAAGATATGGGATTCATAAATAAAAGTACCTTAACATTAGATGCTATACTTACAAACAAAGGTAGAGATTATTTAAGGAGGGCGGTATTTGGTGAGAATCAAGATGGAGAACACGTAATTACTAAATTTGCATTAGGTGATGATGAAATAGATTATGGGTTATGGGATGAAACACCAAGTGGTTCAAATTTTGTAAAACCATATGGTCAAGTGATTGATAACCAACCAGTAACAGAACCAATAGTTACAGACAATGAAATTATGAGATATTTTTTATTTAAGGAAGGAATAGATTTTACTGGAACGGTAGAGGCACCACCTCCTGTAATTGCACCATTTGCAAATTTTAATATGAGTATAAGAGGGGAGAGGGAAGAATTTAGTTTATTTGATGGTGGTCATCCAAGGAGTTTATATGAAGGCCGAGGAAGATAGAAGTGGGATATTTAGATAAAAGACGCCAAACTGTAACGGCACATTTTACTAAAAGAGGACGAGAGATTTTAGCAAACGCACTTTCAGGGGCTACTGATGATTCTTATGTGATTACACAATTTGCATTCGGTGATGATGAAGTAGATTATGGTTTGTGGGATGAAACACAACCAGATAATTTACAAGGTAGAGTTATAGAGAATATGCCAGTATTAGAGTCATTTGTAAATCAAAAAGAAATTATGAATTCATTTATTATGGTTGAGACACCATCAATTCCCTATGGATCTTCAATTTCAAATGTTCAAGGTGCGATTACATTTGAGGGTAGAGATGAAATTGTTGATATAATACCATCAACAGAAAATCATGATGATACAGAAGAATATGAATTTTTTCTTGAACATGACAATTTATTTGAGATGTATAATCCATTTACTAATCCAATAGCAAATTTTACTATGGGTATTTATATTGGAATCGCCCCTACATCAGATTTTATTATGAGTGTTGGAACTCCAGCAGGTGTTCCACCAGTCGCTAATTTTACCATGACAATATAAGGAGAAAAGTTATGGCACTTACAGGAAATATACCTTTAACCGTAGAGTTTAGTGATAGTTCTACAGGTGATAATTTAACATATGTATGGGATTTTGGAGATGGACAAACATCTACTGAACAAAATCCAACACATGAATATACAGTAGCAGGTGATTATACCGTTTCATTAACCGCAACTAATACTTATGGTTCAGATATTACAACTAATATAGTTTCTGCAACATCCCCTGGAGGCGGAGGAGATGACCTTCCACCACCACCACCACCTGGAGGACCCCCTGGAGGAAAAGGACCAAATGGAAAAGGTGGAAAAGGAGGACCCCCTGGAAAATAATATAC
>Ga0080013_1004514_pt1 | contig 13641 bp, 19 predicted proteins | sample ETNvirenome_6_85_FD_69236 | JGI IMG/M metagenome (GOLD analysis project Ga0080013, IMG submission 69236) | Marine viral communities from the Pacific Ocean - ETNP_6_85 (SPADES assembly) (version 2) | ecosystem: Environmental > Aquatic > Marine > Oceanic | place: Pacific Ocean | collected 2013-06-19 | reverse complement strand
TATATTTCATTAGATATGTACGAGGCACTAATGCCGTTTGTTATCATCTGGTGCGGTGCAGCTTTCTCGGCAAAGTTATCAAAGTTACAAAGTGCGGTAAAAGCAAGTAAGTAATTTGGATTTAGCTTACAACAAAATCTTCATTCGTGAGGTTGAGAAAGTTTTGGAACACGAAGGCGGTTATGTCTGCGATCCTGATGACGCTGGTGGTGAGACTAAGTTTGGGATTAGTAAGAGAGCATTTCCTGATACGAACATTCTGGACTTGACTAAGGCAGACGCAATCAAAATCTATTGGGAGTTCTACTGGAAGAAATTCAAGATAGAGATGTTGCCAGAACATCTGCACGGGATCACATTTGATATGGTAGTTAATAAAGGTCGGCGAGGCATCAAGATACTACAGAAAGCGGCTAACGATAAGAACATAAAAGATAAATTAATTACAGTGGACGGCAGGATTGGACGAATGACAGCGGAGGCGTGCCAGAAGCTTGAAATAGATAGAGTGGTCGCTTACAATGTTTTGCACTATGCAAAGATTGTCCAGAAGAAACCTTCTCAGATGAAATTCTGGTACGGATGGTTCAGAAGAGGAGTGTCAAAATTATAGGCTCGTATGAGTAATGTCAGCTCCGAAAGATTGCATGATGTTATTGAATTTTATGAAAAAAATGGAGAATCAGAAACGCTTGAGCATTTCAACCTCAAAGGTAGTTCGCTCAGACGTTATTTAAGGAAGCACAACAATGATACAGCACCCAAGATATTCTTGTTCGATATTGAGACTGCTCCCTTGCGTGCTTATGTATGGGGATTGTGGCAGCAGAATGTCGATCCCAAGACACAACTCACCAACGATTGGTTCTGCTTATCGTGGGCGGGGAAGTGGTTATTCGATGACAGGGTTTACTCTCAAAGGCTGACGGGTGATGAAGCTATTGAAGAAGATGACACAAGAATCATTCACGGTATCTGGGGAAAGCTCAATGAAGCGGATATTGTTATCGCTCACAACGGCTGGAAGTTTGACATCCCACGTCTCAATACGAGGTTCATTGTGAACGGCTTGCAACCGCCTTTACCGTATGAAGTGATTGATACCTTGAAAGTAGCGAAAAGATCATTCGCTTTCAGCTCTAACAAATTAGATATGCTGAACAAATCATTAGGCTTGGAAAGAAAGATAGAAACAGGCGGGTTTGAGCTGTGGGATGAATGTGTAAACGGCTCGGAAAAAGCACTTCGGAAAATGGAGAAATACAACAAAGGCGATATAGTGGCTCTGGAAGAATTATATCTAAAGCTGAGACCTTGGATCAAATCACATCCAAATTTAGGGCTATACGTGGAAGGCGAAGTCTGTCCCACCTGCGGTTCAGACCAAATTACATGGAAAGGCAAGTATCGAACTCCGGCAGGGGAATATAAGACGTTCAGGTGTGAATGTGGTGCAATCGGCAGAAGTAGGCACTCTGAGACTAAAAAGAGTCTTCAGAGAAGCGTAGCTCGTTAAATGAGGCTCTTAATGGTGTCTAAATCGCCTTTTCTCCCTTGAAGGCAGGGTTAGGTATGCAATGACACTCGGCGAGGCTATAAAGCAATTAATTGAGTTAGGAAGGTTTTGTGAGGCTTCTGAAATGGTAAGTGTACCAAACGAGGCAAAGGATCAAGCAGTGATAGAAATTTTAGCAATTATCAAAGAATTAGAGATTCCCGAATGTTTAGGAGGATTTTATGTCAACGTATGAGGTAGCATACTGTAACGCAAACGATTTACAGGCGATTTTGCCGTCAATCGGAGAATATGATAGGAAGTTTGTTTTAACGGGCTGGGCGGCTGAAGGGACTTCCAACGTCTATCAATGTGCCAGCGTGGGTGATGTTACTCTGTTATACAGGGATGGCGTAGAATTGACCTCGGTGGCAAATCTGACAACATTGAAATCCAACGCCACAGACGGCGAGTTTGTCTATGTGTCGGCAAGTGATATAGTGTACATCTATTCGTCAACCTCACCTATCACGGCTCACATCATGGAAAAAGGCAAAGACTTCTCTGACGTTCAAGATCAAGCGATTAATCGAGGATCAGAATTGGTTAGAAGTATTGTGGGGAAACCTATTTATCCAAAGAAAGGGACGGGCTACCAGGATGAATCTCTTCGGGACTACGATGAAGTTATTATCCTAAGCACGGCTGGAATCGCTGTCAGTATGATGGTGCGACCTTACGACAGAGAACTTGCCGACGAAATAGAGAAGAAATATAACGACCCAGAAACAGGCTTGGGTTACTTACAATTAATTCGCAGTGGTGAAATGGACTTGCACAATGAAATCACTTACTCATTGCAGAAAGGTGAGTTGTTAGAGGTTTCGCTAAATGCAAGCACTACAGGAGGCATTGTTGACTTAGATGGTGAAGCTACCGCCTCAGATATATTCAAGGTGTGGATCTCCGATGATGGTAATTCGGGGAGCGGTGCGAGTTTCACTTACGGCTCAGCAAGTTCAGTTAAATACTCGGTGGCGATAGGCGACAGTACTGGATTAATGATTCAGACGGTAGTAGATGGCGATGAAATCAACGGGCAGGAGCAATCGTTGGCTCACGGTTTAAGCGGGTTTTTCACGCCAGGGGCGTATTACACTAACGATACATGGTATGTGCAGTGTCGGTCTGGAGCGGTAGAATCTCACGACGCTCTGAAAACAATCGAGGCACGAAGATACTAATGGCAATCACCTATGAAAATGTGATTGATCGTGTATTAGACGGCGTATCTGATTTATTAGCTACCGAGTTTCCAGGTACGGGGATATTCTTCGATGAGATTAGAGGTAATTCATTCCTGATAACACCGGGGACTGATGAGTTGATCGGGCTTCTGGCTCAAGGTCAATCAAGACTGTATTCGCTGAGCATATCTTACGAATTAAGAGCTAAACAAATGAGCAAGGCGACCTTGAAGGAACTGACAAATATCGCAGAGAGGGTGAAACGATTATTTGCTCCAGACAACAATTCAAGCTATTCGCCCTCAGGAACATATAAATGGCATGACGCACAGATTAGCTCTATCGAGTATATCCAGGACGAGGACAGTCCTGAAATACTGAGGGCGATACTTGACTTTCAATGCACAGTAACGGAGACCTAAAATGGACAGCAAAAAGAAAAAAAAATATAAAGCAACCAAGTCGTTTGACGTGGATGCTTTTAATGACTTTGAGGGACTCGGAAATGCGAATCACTCAAAATTATCCAGAGGCGAAGTGGTGGAATTAAATAATGAACCAACCGCACTAATCAAAAACAAAATGATAGAAGAAGTAGGAGGTAAAAAATAATGGCTACTTATTCAGGAAATCAGTGGTTGGTTTATATCGGGCAACACGCAGCCAACCAGGGGATTTATACGCAAAACTCAGATGCAGCACTGTATCGAATGAACCTTGAATCAGTTAATGATATAGATTTTTCCGCAGGAGTGACGCAGGAATTTCTTCCAAGAACTGGTCAAAAAGTTTACAGAGAGACAGATGTATTCACGACTCAAAATGGAGGGACTTATACTTGGTCTTTCGATTGGCTTGTAGATTCAGAGGAAATCTTACAATTATTGTTGCGATCCGCCATGGAAGTGGATGGAGCTACAGGATTAATATCCATTGCAGGGGATATTGGGCATTCAACTCAATATGCCTACAATCAAGTCGCACCCGATTTCTCCCTTCAGGTTTCTTTAGTTAACCCTGACGCTTCTGAAACTCGGCTTATTCATTCTGCCGTAGTCACAGAACTGACGCTATCAATGGATGTCGGTACTAATGGTGGCAGACTGAGAGCAAGTGGAACAATCTGGTCAGGATACAGACCGACGGTTGGTGCTAATGCCGTCGCAGATGGCTCTACTGGGAGCAATACGGATTTCCCTTTTGGAATATTCGACTGCCACGCCATTGAAGTTGCAACCACTCAAATCACTTGTAAGTCATTCTCGGTGTCTATCGCATACCCGGCAACAAGGGTTGGATTTAGAGTTGCCAATAGTATTGATGCAGAGCCAGAGGACTACATAAGGGACAGAGTGGACATTACTGGTTCGATTAGCGTTAAGATGGACGATACTTCTGTGGCTCAGCTACCCTTTTGGTTTGCTGGTATATCAAAATCTATTCTTGTAGGTGATGAAGGTACACCAGGAGGTGGTAGTTCAACGGATATTTTCTTTGAAATACCACAGGCTAAATATACTGGACACAATGTTGACTTGGGTTCTGAGGGAGGCGTGTTTATTGAACTGCCTTTTCAGGGATCTGCGACTGGTTCGCAGAAGCTGCTAAATGTAAAATGCACATAAACTAAAAAGGGAGGCGATATGAAAGTTAAAGCTCTTAAGAAAGAGTTTGAGGTCAGCGATTTAACATTTGCTCAGAAGCGGAAGCTTCATGCGAAGAACACGGGAATCTTTTGGGGTTCATCAAAAGTGGATGAGATGGACTCTGATAAGTATTATGAACTGCTGGAGATGGTGCTTGAACTCTCAAAATTAAATGAGGAAAAGTTTAAGGACTTGAGTATGAGTGAAATAGACCAAGTTCTGCAAGCTGTTCTTATGAGTTACTTAGGTCTGACAGATTCGGGAAAAGTTTAAGGTGGGGGCTGAGCTTTTGGGTGTGGTGTCGTTTTTTCGGAACACCTGAGTCAAGTTACCCTCCCGACTGCGGCTCAGGCACTTATTCGGCTCAGTCTCCCACCCTCTATTCCCACATTGAATTTAACGTAGATGTAATTTGGGAGGAGGTAGAAAGGATTGTTGAGGAATGTACTGGGAAGTCTTTTACAATAGGTCAGAACCTATTTTTCCAAGTCCCGTTCTTTGCCAATCCGATTTTCTTTTATCGTCCTGAATATGACGAATGGATTGAAGATGTAATGCTGATGGATCAATTTTCAATACCGTTAGCGAGAAGCCTGGACGAAGCTCCAGCACACAGAATGGAAATGTATCAAATCATAAAACAAGAATTGAATGCTTGCCAAAAGCATCAACAGGAAAAAGATGGCAATTAAAGATTTATTAATACGATTAAGATTAAAGGGTGCTAAAAAGGCTAAGGGTGATTTAGGTGGTGTAGACAGTTCAATGAAAACCCTTGCCAAGTCTGCTGTGGTAGCAGCTGGTTCTTTTTACGCATTAAAGAAGGCGTGGGATTTTACCGTTGAGCTAAAAAACTTTGCTCGGGATGCAGAGGAGACTACAAATAAATTTAAGACAGTGTTCTCATCAATGGACATTGTTGCCACAAGAACAGCGAAAACTCTGGCTGACTCTTATGGCTTAGCACACACAACGGCAATGGAGTTGCTTGGCGATACGGGTGACATTCTTGTTGGGTTTGGATTTACCGAAGAATCTGCATTAGAATTATCGAAAAAGGTTCAGGAGCTATCTATTGACCTTGCTTCGTTTACGAACTATGCTGGTGGTGCGTCGGGTGCTTCCCAGGCACTCACAAAAGCAATACTCGGAGAAACGGAATCTGCAAAGGCGTTAGGGATTGTATTGCGGCAAGGTACAAAGGAGTTCAAGGACAGCGTTGCAGCACTACAAGAAGTGGAGGGGATGACATACAATCAGGCGATGGCAACCACGCTGCTGAACGATGCTTACGAACAATCAGGAAAGGCAATAGGCGACTTTTCACGCACATCAGATGATTTGGCGAATCGTGAAAGAATACTCGGAGAAAGAACTAAGGAGTTAAGGGAAGAGCTTGGAGAGGCTTTGTTGCCACTGTTTCACGATTTAACCTCTGCCGCCTTAGATCTGGTAGAGGCGATAGACATTAACAAGATTAAAGGTTACGCAACTGCTATAGGTCTTGTAGCAACTGGCTTAATTGCAGCCAGGGTGGCGACGATTGGACTGGCGAAGTCACTTAGAATTTTACGTCTTGCAGCCCTTAGAACAAGGATAGGTGCTTTAGTTATAGTGATTGGGGAGCTTGCGGCGGCGTTTTATGATGAGCTTGATCCTGCGGTTGATGATTCAACGAAGGGGTTAGACGATCTAAATACCAGCCTATTAACTGTTGCCAAGTCTACTGAGCAGTTACGCATTGAGGAGCTTTACTCAGACTTCATAAAATATGCAAAAAATCTGAATTGGGAGAAATCAAAAGGACAAATCCAATCTATAGCCACTGTCCTTGGCATTGAATATGAAAATGTTGCAATGAAGGATCTTTTGAATACAATTGGCTTGACTCTTAGAAAAAGAATTGACGGGTTGGAGGTCACAAGAAATGAAAAAGAGGGGGCAATACAATTAACTGATGCCTACCAGAGTTGGCTCGCAACGCAACAAGAGGGTCTTGACAAAAAAGTTCAGGAGCAACAATTTATCAGTAGGCTTATTGAAGAAAATTACGAACTTGCCAAGGCGATGGGTTTTGTCGAGGTAGCGGCTAAAACTGCCGCTGAAGCTACTTATGGCTGGGCGGCGGCACAAGACGTAGCGGGAATGGCAGCAGGAGGTGCTTTTGGTGATATAGATTTTACTACGTTTGATGAGTATGTCGACAAATTATATGTTCAAAATGCAAACTTGGAGCATCAAAAAGACCTTCAGCGACAGCTCATAGAGCAGTATCCCGAATTAGCAAAGGCGGCTGGATTACTCTTAAATGAAAAAGAAAAACTGGTAATTCAGGACTTAAAAAGTGCCGCATTGCAACAGGGGTCTGCTAAAGATGCTATGAAAGCGGTTGTGCGTGCTGAAACAATGGAGGCGGTAGCAGGTTACATTGCAAGTATCCTTAAAACCGTCCCATTCCCGCTTAATTTAGTTCTCGCTGCTGGTGGTGGTGCAGTGGTGTCTGGTCTTATGGACAAAGCTCTTTCCACGTTCCACTCAGGCGGTCTTGTAGGTGGTCAGGGTGATACTCCTATCATGGCTCAATCAGGCGAGTTCGTGCTTTCCCGTAGTGCAGTGCAGGACATCGGAGTTGACACCGCACAGAGAATTAATCAAGGCGGGGGAGCTGGTATTACGGTGAACATACATGGCGGGATTGTTCAAGATGACTACATTAGAAACGAATTACTGCCAGCCATAAGCAGAGCGGAGGAGATGGGTGCTTAGTTTTGATTCAAGGCTAACAGAGGCACTATCGCTCGGCAATACAACGGCATTCTATGTGCTTAAGCTCTATTACAATGATGAGTCGGCTTTTATTGGTGTATCAGACAAGCACAGAGTTGACGGCTCGGACATTTATTATGGACTCGTCGCTTCGTGGGGACAGCTTCATCAGGGTTTGGATTTCTTTGGCTTTACCACTTCCACCGGGAACACGACAGTCAAATTGATTAACACGGAGACTTGCTATAAGGGTGGAAGGTTCTCCGACCAATTCTCAACCAATAATTTCGCCAATCGCAAGTGGGAATTGTTCTTGAATGCTGAGGGTCTTTCTACTTATGATACTGCGGCAAGAATGGTGGGGTCGGGTATCATTTCGGGAGACATTGGCTACGATCAAAAGGGAACAACCTTTCGGCTTTTGGATTTTGGTGAGTACGAGAAAACAACAGGCACAACCTACTATGGGAAACAGTTGCCCTCTAATATAGTGGACTCATCTACATATCCTAACGCTCCAGAAAAGAATATCAACAAACCAATTCCGATGGCGTATGGTGATTTCTACGAAAAGACAGATATAGGGACAATTCCAACGGGCAATTTTGATAGGTTTAAGACTTTCTATAATTCGGCTTTCCCGGCGATCATTACAGATAAATTCGATATAGGTGAGGCGGCTGTTGAGGCTTATGTAGATAACGAAACAATGCACACTTTAGATTCTGAGAATGTTTACTATTACAAAGATGGTAACTATGCTACAATCACAGGAACGGTTGACGCTACAACAAACAACCCGAGAATAGAATTTTCAGGCTCAAGATGTAAAGCGTACTTTCCTTTAAGCAGTTCTGGATTTACTACAAGCGGGACGGGTACACATATAAACGAAGCAAATCTGTCTAACGGCGATTTTGGTGATTCAAGTAAAACGACCATAGGAGTCACTGATGGAAACAATGTCACGATTAATTATGGAATTGAGCCTGTAACTAAATTAGGAGAATTTATATCTGCAAAGGCATTAGCAAAGTTTGGGACAGTATCAGCAACACCAACTGGATTAAGTTTCTTAAAAATAGGTGGACAGGCATTCAGCAGTGTGTCTACCAATGATGAGAAAGAAGCCACACTGAGTTTTACGAGTAATGAACAATCTGCGTGGGATTTCACTGGAGGCATTGCGTTGTTGCTAAATTCAAACATTGATGCTGGTGCTTTTACTATTCAAATATCAGAAATGGGAATGGTAGTAGAATTTGACATTGACAACATCGAGACATACAAAACACAAGAGCTACACGAAAGAAGAGTTAAGGACTATATTAAAGAGAGGGGCGGAGGATACGGGTATGATATCACATATCGAACAATCACTGTCAGTACCACTAAAACAATTTTATATCCATCAGAGATTGATTATGTCTATTTGTCTGGCAAGGGCAGAAAATACGGAGCTTGGGTTGACGCTGATTCAAGAGACAACGGATATGATGAGAATGATTTGATTGAAAATCCAGTATATATTATAGAGGATATATTAAGAACTGAGCTTGGGTTAACCTCTTCAGAAATAGATTACGCCACATTTGATTCCGCTGGGAATACAACCGACGGGCATATAGGTCTTATCTATAATGACTCGGCTGATGATGTTAAATTTGCATTCTCTCAGCACAAGTTTATAGATTCAAAGGATTTAATCAACAAGCTCTGTGGACAGGCTCTTTCGTGGGTGTTCATAGGCGGTGACGGCAAGTTCAAGATTAAGACTTTGAAAAGGGGTGCTGACAGTGATTACAGCTCGGCAGACAAGACCGTTGACTATAATGATATACAGTTAAAAAGTATCTCCCGCACACCATTAAACAGTGTAAGAAATGACATCACGGTTAACTACAATCACGATTACGGTCAAGATCAGAGTCTTAGCCAGGTCAACACTACAGATTCTACAAGTGCAGGGACTTCAGTGAGTGGGTACAATCAAACGCTGGAGCTTGTTCTGGATGCGGGCGGGATACTTGATTCTACTACTGCCACGCAATTAGCTGACGCATATAAGGCAATCTTCAAGGATCGCAAAGTGATTATCAAATTCGATTGTCTAAGACCAAAATACTTAGACCTCGAAATCGGTGACATAATTCAATTCTCAAGCTGGGATACTAAGGTGAAGCTCTACGGCACGGCACTCAGCGAGGCAAACGATTATTTTATGATTACTGACATTGGAAAAAAATTAAATGGATGCTCAATCGAAGTTATTAAAGTCCAATAAGAATTAACTAAAATTTGAGGCAATGGAAATATGAGTTACAATAGGATATTAACACCACGAATCTATACCGACATTCTTTCAACCAACATAGCTTCTGGATGGTCAACATTAACTCAAGCAAGTATGTTACAGGATGACGATTCGACTGCCGTTACTTTTGACTCTGGGAGTAAGGCAGATATTTTCGACCTAAGACCCTCTAATTTTGCTACAATAGAAGCGGATAATCAGCAATTCTATATTCAAATTGATACAGAGTTTGGCAATGATGCCTTAGCCGCCTCCAATTATTTGGCTATTTTAGGACACAACTTCAATACGGCAGATGTTGTGTTCAAGGTTGAAATTGATGATGATCCCGCTATGGGAGGTGCCACCCTCGTTTCAACAACAGGAAACCACACAAAAGTAATCAATGCTGCGGAGGATGCTGCCGCTGGCTGGATTGATACGGCATTTGATGGTTGGACTCTCATAACTTGGTCACTTCAAACATCCAACAACAGATATATCAGGATTACCTTTGAAGATGATTCCGGTGGTTCGGGATCGGACTTTGATAGCGACATAAAGATTGGTTCATTAATGTTCGGGGAATATCTGGATTTCCCCCACTCCCCAGATTTATCTCTGAAAACCACGATAGACTATGATGGGACAAGCCTACAAACATCTGCTGGTGGTAGTACCTATGCAAATTCAACTTATCTTTCCCCACCAGACTGGGCTGTATCTAAGCCGTGGCAAACAAGCAACTATCCTGATTACGCCTTTGAAAAGCGGAGTGGACGGCTATATCACGACTTAAAATTTAGCTACATTACAGACACAGACTTGTTCCCATCTAATATGTACGCAAGTCTTTGGAGTTCAAATAGCATCCAGTCTCTATTCTATAATAGGGTTTCAGGGCAGCACTTACCATTCCTGTTTTGTGTTGACAGCGAGTCCACCTCAGTAGGTGATTATGGGATGTTCCGACTTGCTAACAACAAATTTCAAGCGACCCAAGTCGCACACCAGGTGTGGAACATGAACCTTAATCTTGTAGAGACCTGGTAGTCTCCAAATAGTGTATGTAACATTCCCAAAATCTTAGTAAGTTTCCACGCCTCGCAGACTCCCGCTGCGGGGTTTTTTGTCTCAAAATTAACTTAAATTAAACCTTTACATTTTGTATAAGTTTGTTTAAATTGACGGTAACATGAAACTAAAACAGGGAGGAAGTAAAATGATACATACAAAAAGCGAACCATATTACCGTGAGGCGTTGTCAGCCAATCCAACGACCCACAAGAAGCGACTGGATTGGGCTATCGATATGCTGTTCCAATGTCTTACTATGGATTGGAAGCATAATGGTCTTTTTGGCGGTGAGACTAAGATGGTTGACGGCATAAGAAACAAGGCACTTGAAACTCTTTCCTTAATTACGGGCAAGTCTATTGAAGATGTCGAAGATGAGGTTGATGAGAGAATCAACTGGATAATCGCCAAAGCAGAAGGCAAATAACGGGGAGGAAGTAAAATGAAATGCAAAGAAGGACACGAGTGTACTAAAGCCCCGTTTAGTCGAGGTGGTTTCTATTGTGAAATATGTCACCCATCCCATCACGAGGTGTATCAAAAGATAAAAGCCGATAGAGTTGCCAAGATGCAGATGGGAAAAAAGAACGCCAAAGCAGTAAATATAATGAATAGTATTTTTGAAAATGAATAATCAAGAAATCAAAAACATCGAGAAACTCTTAGAAGTCCAGGAGCGGAGCGGTGCTTGGCTTGCAAGGCGGTGCGGAGTAAGTCGTCAGAATGTCCATCACTGGCTCAGAGGATCGAATATCCCACTGAAGTACAGACCAATCATCGCCGCTGCATTCGGAGTGCGGCAGGAGATGATTTGGTGAGCTGGGTGTGGTACACCGGGAAAGATTACGAGCCCAATAATTATGCTCATGCTGAGAATGTGAGATTTTGTGAAAAATGTTCAAGGGTCTGGGAGAATTACCGCCACTTTTGCAGGGCGAGAGGTTCGGTAATTAATACAAACTACTATGAGGACTTTCCCACCATCGGAATCATCCGGGAATCGTGTCCTCAATGCACCCGCCCCAACTCCCTGTCTGAACCATCGGGGCGGGTAACTATTAGGAAAAAAGCGTGCCAATAGCGTTTAGCGTTTTGGGGCGTGAAAACGCTAATATGAAATCGCTAACTATTAGCGATATTGTATATCAGGAGGGTGAATCTATTAGGAGGGAAGCGAAATGAAGAAATCTCACCCATACGACGTTCTTTCTACTAAGTACCGTTGCCGTGTATGCAACGTAGGTATCAAAGAGCGATTAGTACATCAGAAGCAGATTCCACCAAGGTTCTGCTATCGGCACTGGATTGAAAAGAAATATGTAAAAGTTCAGAAGTGGAGCGATATGAAAAAGGGTATTGAAAAACTGGCGATGGAGGTGTGAAATGATCGAAGGACTATCATTACTATTGATTGGCGGACTGGCAATATGGCTGATCTTTGACTTCACCAAGGACGGCACGCTGTGAGCATATATATCGCAGAGGTGGAAATAGGCGACCATAGCGGTGAGTTCACCACCAAGAGAGTTCAGCGTGGCAGCTATGAGTTTCTGTTGGAGGCGGTGCAGGAGTTGGTTGATCGTGGAGGTGAGTTGTTTTTTGCTCACAAGCTGATAATCACTAAGGAAAAAGGAAAGCAGCGAGAAGAGGCTGTTGAACGCATAACGGGGAGGTTGAAGGATGACATTAGACATGGGATTTATAGAAGACGAAATGGAGATGAAGGGCTATCCCTACTCTCAGCGGGAAAAGGTACGGTTTGAATTTGCGACGATGAAGGAGATGGACAAAACAGTAAACAAAATCAAGGAAGCCACCGAAAAAATGAAAAACTCGACTTTCGAGGATGCAAGTAAGTGGCTAAAAGGGAGGATAGACAATGAGCGAAAAAAGACCAAAACTGACGTTTGACCCTAATGTACCAACTGAGATAGTTCTGCTGGACAGCAAGCCGTTTTGGAGCGGTGAGAGCTATGATAAAACGAGCTACGGTTGGGGAGTGAAGGTTGATGGCGAGGAGATGACAGTGTTCGCAACTGAATACCTGAACGGCAGCCTCATGAAATACGGCAAAGGCGATAAGCTGACAATCACCAAGGAAGTCAAAGACGACAAGACTCAGTGGAATGTCGTGCCGGATGAGTCGGCTACCCAGGAGATCCAAAAGAACGGCAAGATGGATGAAGCTCCAACCCAAGAATATTGGGAGAATAAGGACGATCTCAGGCAGTATCAGATTAGCAGAGGTCAGGCGTGGAATTTTGCCATGGCAAGTCTTGAACAGTGTCCAATTAAAGACGGTACGAAAAAAGCCAAGTGGGACATGGTTTTGAATGTGGTAGCAATACGAGCGGCTCAGGCACTTGCATCAATGACCGATTACTTCTTTCATGCTCAGATTCACTTAGAGATGGCGGAGTCAGAGCAGCACCTTGAGAATATCTGCTCAAGTATGTTTGGTAGGTGGAAGCGTGAGCTGACTGAGGCGGAATTTGAAGGGATAACAGCGATTGCTGCAGACATTAAAGTGACAATCATAGAAGAGCTGGCTGATGATGAGGAAGTAGATAGTAGTGTATCTCCCCCAGACGAATTATTCTGAGTGGAGACAATGGCAAAGGAGATATTCATTGGCTCAGCACTTTATGGGAGACCAAAAAGTAGTGGAAATCAAACGGGAGATGTATGGGGTCAGAGACATTACCGATATGTCTCCCAGGGAGGTTGAATTAGTAGTGCTAAAATGCAGGGAGGTGTGGTGTGGCGAGAGGCAGAATGCTGGATAGGAAGATTGCCATAGATGAGCGGTTTAATCAGCTTAAAATCGAAGACCAGTGGCTATTTATGCGGATACTTCCGTTTCTTGATGACCACGGCAGAACCATGGGAAACCTATTTGAATTGAAGTGTCAAGTTATACCGTCCACTAATTGGAATGTTGATCGTTTGCGTGATTCGATTAAACGAATTGAAGCGTTAGAATTGGTGCAGTTTGCTGAAAATGAGGTTTTGCAGTTTAATGGCTTTTCGAAACACCAAAAGATAGGACATCGTTTGGCGGAGAGCAAATTCCCCGCTATTAGTGAAGTTACAGGGATTGCTCAAGAAAGGTCGGGA
>Ga0080013_1004513_pt1 | contig 13644 bp, 12 predicted proteins | sample ETNvirenome_6_85_FD_69236 | JGI IMG/M metagenome (GOLD analysis project Ga0080013, IMG submission 69236) | Marine viral communities from the Pacific Ocean - ETNP_6_85 (SPADES assembly) (version 2) | ecosystem: Environmental > Aquatic > Marine > Oceanic | place: Pacific Ocean | collected 2013-06-19 | reverse complement strand
TACTCTCGGTAGTATATTAGAAATACACTGATTGAGAGCCAGGAGTAAACGTGCTACCAAGTCCTTGTAACAATACCACATGGTAATAGAGGTTCGACCCGAAGATGTTATCAACAACACCATAACGAGTAAGCAGACCGACGCGCGGTGCAAAATCGTTAGGACCAATAGTTCTCTGAACCATGACAGGAATGTAAGGACAATAGATGATACCAGTATCGTAGAACTCTGGACCTTTGTAGCCGAGTAATGCATACTCAATGCTTTGAGTCGTATTGCTAGAGTAGTACGAATTCGCGTAATTCGGCGAATTCTGCACTTCAGTACGGGTATCACGGTAAACGTTAAATCTTCCACCAAGCGAACCAACCTTTGCAATACCAACAGGCTGCGTGTTTACATCACCCTGCACAGGCACCCACTGAAATTCAGGGAGCATCTCGAGGATAGCGCAAACACGAGGAGTAGCAACAACAAAGTTAGCTGCTCCACGTCTGTTACGTACGGCGATACGATTGGCCTCAATGATAAGTTTCTGATAGAAGTCGCGGTTTCTCTCAACGAGCCAACGTCCGTCTGCGGACGCAGGCTGCCAGATAGAGAACCCAGCTCCACTTCCAGCATTCAGAGCAGCCTGAATCATTCTCATGAGCATTTCACGGTCGATCTCAGCTTGAATCTCATACGACATAGCGTTTGTGATTTCAGCGTCAATATCGATACCGTTCATGTTCTTAAGATCTTGCTCAAGTTCAACAGACCAGCGTGCGCCGAGACGGCGTGTGCCAGCCTCAACTGCTGTTTTCTCGAACTTAACCTCGACCTGAGGAATGTTTCCAGTAATCTCGAAAGCGGAAAGAATCTGAGCGACACCTTGATCCTGATTAGCAAAAACCCAGTTACTTTCATCATCTCCGGAGAGAGTGTTAGAACTAGATCCCGTGAACCTGGTATCAAGTAACTGATAACCAAGCTCAGTATTCGGAAGCCCGGCGACACCGGAGAGACCTGCTCTGCCGGTACCGGCACCACCATTGGGTCCCGGCGGATTGCCAGCACCAGTAGTAGTATTTCTCAGTCCTGCACCATCAGTTCCTTGCCCAAGATCCTGTGACTGGTAAGCATAGCGTAAAGCAAATGCTAAACCAACAGGACCTGACATGGGCTGGACACCAACGATCTCATTAGTGATAAGCTCAGGGAATGTACGACGAATCATCGGAATTAAGACTTTCGGAAGACGTGCATCACCAGTTGCATACGTATCACCAGAATCAACAACCCCATCTGTGGGGTTGTATATCGAGTTCATCGTTGCACCTGTGCCAAAGGCACCTCCACCAACGGAGGATCCTTCTTCAATACACCACTTCTCCTGGTTTTCCAAGAGAATTGCGGTATTAAGGCGGGTATGGTCGTCGTCAATAGGCTTAATGCTATCAGAAGTATAGTCAAGAACAGGTGACCACTTTTCAAGAAGTGTATCTGCTCTGTCTCTATTTATAAATGATTGCGGATTATTCATAATAATCGTTTCCTTTCTTTTGTGACCTACATGGGATTAAATCCCAAGAAACTCAGGTGACAAGCACCTCATGGTTCAGGGTTGAAATTATTTCATACGTTCTAACTCATCTAAATAAGGGTTACGTATTTTTTTCTTTTCTGAAATTTCTACTTTAGGAGCATCAGCTTTTACTTTACGCTTGACAAACGCCTCCTCTTTAATGATCTTTAACTTCTCATGCTCCTTCTTATCAAAAAGTTTAGCAGTATAATCAAAGTTTTCTTCAATAAACTTAGGTGATTTATCACCAAGTACTTTAATTAAGTACTCTTTCTTCTTCTCAGCTATACCAGTAGTTTTCTGCTCTAAGAATAATTGTGCTTTGGTAACCTTAAAGGCTTCTAGAAGCTGTTTGTTTTCTTTTTCAACTTCTTCTAATTTATAAGTAAGCTCACTAATTTGATTCTTACCATCAACTACAGCATCTTTTACTGATTCAGACATTAAAGTTGAATCAACTGCAAGTACTTTTCTTAGATTCGATAAAACCTCTGTTGCAGTTCTATTCCTAGTAGCTTCTTCAATAGCTCTCTGTGGTACTGTTTCATCAATATACTCTTCTAAATAATCAGAAATAGATTCAACTAAAGTAGTTTTAAATTCACCAGCAGAATCGTTTAAATCATTTTCATATTTTTTAACTACCTTAACAAGCTTTTGAGCATTGTTACTATCAACTGCAGTTACTACTCTCTTTAATTTAGAAGTATGGTCTTTATCAATTGCCCCTACTAATTCTTCTAACTTCTCAGAATAAAGCTCGTCTTGATTAGTTAGAGCTGTTTCTACTGTAAGTTCGATTTTTTCTTTAATAGCTGCTTCAACTGACTGAACATTATCTTCAGTTAATATTTCTTTTAAGCTTTCGGGTAATAATTCTTGGTTCATAATTAAAAGAGTGGTTTGTCGGTTGCTTTGTTAATTCTTTTTAAGAGCTTATCTTCAACAACGTGTTTTAAATATTTATGCGCTACAGCGTAATTTTTAACAGAAAGATGTTCTATAAACTTTTTAATCTTGCTTTTTTCGGTTCTACCTGCCATAATATATATTTATTAAAGACCTTTAATAAAGTTAATAATTCTGCTCGTTAAAAACGAACTTACTTCTTTTTTAGGTAATTTAGATATGCTAGACGTAAAATTATCATAATGTTCTTCGTATTTTCCGTCTTCTGCTAAAACCCATTGCTTAGATTCTAAGATACCGTTAACAAATGCTTTTGGATATGAAGGATCGGCTACACAGTCGATAGCAACCAGTTTCATATTTTTAACTGTATTATGTCCTTTACCTTCTTCAAGGGTACCTAATGCTCGCGATGACATACCAACTTTTACACCATCATTTATTAACGATCTTACTATTTGACCACATGGTGTAGTTAAAATTTTTGACTTCCCATAAAAAACATTACCATCTTGCGTTAGCTCGGTAACCATATGGCATGCTCTTTCTAGATCTACATCCGGTGATGTCGGGTGATTAAGCTCACCCATTGCTCTCCCAGGTGTTACCATTTCTTTATTATACCTCCCAACCTCTCTCTCTAACTCTAATAAGGGATATAACCTATTATTTCTATTAACACCCTCTGCCATCATATACGGACCTTTGACATATAAATTAGATGGCGTGTCTTTATTTGTTTCTTCTTCGATATATTCAAACTGTTCATCGAGATCGGGATTCTCGACAACAAGATTTAGTTTTAAAGCCATACATTTATTTATAGCTTACCGTTTAAAAAGCTCCTTTTCAGTTAAAATTAGGAATTGATAACCTCTTTTTTTACAATACTCTCTAGCAGCTTTCCACTTAGCTACATTAGTGATATATTGCTTAGACTCGTAAATAAGGTGAGATTTTTTCTTGTATTTTGTTTGTGGTTTTTTGGTCTGATTGTAGGGTTTTATCTCAATACAATACTTTTTAAGTTGACCGTCTTCGTTGATAACCACATAGTTATCAACATAGTATTTATGCAATCTATCATCAAGGGGGTTCCTATAAGGTACAACTATATTCTCACTTCCCCACTTAATTATATTTTTATTTTCATCACAAAATCTAAAAAATTTTAATTCTAGACCGGATCTATATACTGCACGCTTCCCAATAAATTTTTTTTCATTTTTTGGAACAAAAATTCCTTGGCGCCAGTTACGTCTCCTTCTCATTAGCCCATAAAGAACATTGGCGGTTCAGTATCACCGAACCCAGGTGAACTACCTTCTAATAGTTTCTGCTCGAGCTCTGCCTTTCTGGTTAAACCTTCTTGCAAGATATCAGCATTTAAAGAACCGCCACCTAACAAGTTAACTTGACCAAATTTACCTCTTACCCTTCCTACAGTTATCATAGATAGAGCTAAAGAGTATTCATACACCCACTGCTCTTTAACTATATCTCTTAATGGTTTTTCTAAATAGCATGCTAATACACCGTAGAATTTTTCGCGACCTGGTTGTGGATACATTTTGAGATATTGTGTTCTAGGATCAAATGAAATATCTCTATGTGTAGCTAGAACCTTTTCTCTCATATCAAGAAACTCTTTCATAGTATACCACGATAGTAAATCAAATCCGTAATTTCCCATTGCATAGCTAAAGTAAGTTTGTTGCGCCAGAGTTTGTTCTAATGTAAATAGTGTATTAATACCAGTTGTAGAACCTTCTTCAAAATCAACCACGTCAACTACTTTTCTATATTCCATTATATCATAATCAAATACATTTTGAAAGACTTCTATATCTGAAGCAGATCCCTGTATAGTGTAAGTATGTTTAATAGTTGGGGTAAAGTTACCGCTTAAAGAAGTACCGTAATTAGCTTCACCAATTCCCATACCAGACCCACCCGGATTAGAACTTAGCGAAGTTATAGCAGAGTATGTTGTTTGATCAATAATTTCACCTGCTTGAATTCCATTGAGAAAGCTTCCGGATACTGAAGCAGAAAGAGTAGGTTGTGTAGCAAAGGATATTGCTTTCTTAAAGATAGCCGCGCTTAGAGTAGATGTAGCCACAAAAACACTATCAGGAGCCTCCCCGTACCACGAAGCGCCAGGACCGGATGGATTTGTACCAGCAGTTTTTTTTGCATACGAGTCCATGTTGGTATTAGCGAGAGTATAAAGAAAATCTAACCGGATACCTTTATTAGTTTCATACATACTAGAATCAAAAATTAAAAATTCTCTTGTATAACCTGCAAACTTTGTAAAATATTCTGAAGATATTTGAATATTTTCTCTTAATTGATCTGTATGAATTTCTAGAGAGATTAAGGGCCAACCTAATGCCCTCTTTATTCTGTCTCCTAATCTATCGTATGTTTCTATCTGATTATTAAGATTAGTTGAAAGAAAAGCGGATAATGGTGAGATTTCGCAAGCTAATGCCATGAAAATATTTATTCATCTAATAAATAATTACATGTCTTATACCGTACCTACTTCAAATTCAGGTTCAACTTATTTTAACACCAATCAATGCTTTTCATTTAATGATACATTTGATACGACTCTTAAAGTTTTCTCCGCTCAGCCTTGTTCTGAGGTAATTATTTGGAACAGAACCGGGGAAACTTTATATGTGTATGATCATGATCGTATTGAGGATGATGAAAGACTCGCAATTCCTGTTGCTTCCGCGGCAGCTCCGCTCCAACCATGGGTAATAAGAGGGCTAACAAATGCTGAGCAAGTTTCTGCAAAAACTGATAGCGGTAGTGGATTAGTTTATTGGAGAACTCAGTTCTTTAGTAATAACCCATCTAGGTAGGTTCAACATCGGTAGCTACTTCAACATCAGTGTCACCTCCGGCACCTGGTTCTTCACCAACTTCTGCTTCACCGCCTCCAAATTCAGGTATTCCACCTGCTGCGCCACCTGCTGCAACTCCGGCTCCCTCGCCGCCTGCTACGTCAGCTTCTAGTTCTCCTATAGCTGCTTGCTCCTTCCAAGCTGGGCCGCCCGCAGCAATCTGTGCTAGCTCCCATTGCATCTCAGCATCCTTTCTTAAGAACTCTCTGTTAGCAAGAATATCTCTATCTTTCCACCCAAGGTACTTCTTCTGGGCGTATGTGGCAGCTATAAATTCATTTGCTGCTAAAGCATTATAATTAGCTGATTTAATTTCTAATCTTTGATTTTCTCTAAGTTCGTAAAAATTAGTTGGTACGTTAAATATAACTTCTAAATTATTCTCTTGAATATCATATTTGTCAATTAGACCTTTCATCTTAAGATGGGTAAAGAACCCTCTCTTAATTCCGGCTGCAAATCGTTGCTGAGATCTAATTACAAATTTAGCAAATTTAAGTTCTTCTCTCAACATCGTAGAGCCATCCGATGAGGCTTGATCTTGTGGATCTAATCTTGTACCTGGTACTTTAAGGGCCCTATAAAGCTTTTTAATAAAATACATTAGGTCAGCTAATTCACCTAAATTAGCACCACCAGGTAATTGTGTGACTGATGTACCTTCTGACCCCTGGCGTTTAGCAAACCAAAATGCATCAAGCATAGACTGAGGTTCAAATTTCTTAACTATATCAGTTTGGTCATTATCAAAAGTTTTCTTTGACCAATAGTTTTGGATAAGCTTGCGTAAATAAGCTTCAGCTTTCGGAGGAGCCATATTACCAACATCAACATTAAATACCAGTCTTTCAGGCGCTCTAACTAGTCTATAAATTACTATAGCATCTTCAATAAGAGACAACTGCCGGTAAGGCCTTCTAGCATTTTCTAAAAACGGAATTACAAAGTTTTTAGTCTCGTTATATACCCCAGAATTAATATAAACTATCTGATTTTCTTCCATGGGGATCATTTCGGTCTTCTCAATTTTTGCAGGGTTGGTGACACTAAAAATAGGCTTTTTATATATGAACCCCTTTACTAACATATTTTGAATATTGTTATAAACCGGGTCAATTATTTCAGATGGTACGTTAATTAAACCAAGTATGCCCTCTTTGGTATAATTTTCATGAACAATAAGCTCAAAAAATACTTCACCTTCTACTAATAGTTGCCTAAAGAACTGCCAGCCTTTATTTTTCAAATCAAAGTAATCTGTAAATTTGCTAAACTCTTCATCTATTTCATTCTTTTCATCTACTGATAAGTCTATATTATCAAAAAGTACTCGTGCTACATCACCATTATCGTCTACATTAATCACTTCATCACATATTTCATCCAATGCATCGGATACCTCAGAGTATGCAGCCATTATTCTATAATCTCTTAGCCTACCTGGTTTGTCCGGATCAAGATTTGCATACATTACATCCCCAAAGGATGAATCTTTCCCAAAATCTCCAATAGGTGTAGCGTTATATGCATTGGAAGAAGAAATAGAAGTTTTGGCTAGAGCATCGGCTCTCCTCAACCCAGTATTACGGAATATTTTATATTTTGGATTTAAATTATCACTCTCTGTACTAGCATACGGTAGTCTATTTTGTATGTAGTTAACTAAACTACGACCAAACGTAGATTTTCTCCCATCGTTACTAACGTACGATCGATTTTGACCTGGTGTTGTATCAGCCATTATACATATTTAGTTGCCCCCTAGTAATAATCACCGTAAATATCAGTATTATTAGATTCCATATCGAATACGGTGTCCCTACTCTCGTTATCAATATCCCAGGTATATGCCTTATCTCTTGAAACTGCGTCTCCGGACAGTTGTGTTGAAAGAGTACCAGAGAATGAATTCTCGAAAACCTGACTATCGACTTTCTCTCGTGGAGCATTAGATTGAAACGAGAAATCAAATCTTTTCGCTCTTAATCTAAAAACATAATGGCCTAGAGCTGGGTTTAATGAAGATACATCTTCATCCATCTTCTCTGTTACTTCATAAACTTTAGCTCCCCTAGCACCAGGCCTATCACAGCCAAGAGGTGACACTTGTATCAAGTCACCCGCTTTTGGTTCAATAGAACTTAATTTAGACATAACAGCATCTCTTCCATCAGAGCCTGATAATGCTGAACTAAGCAATCCTTGATTTGTAGGTAGGTAATAGGTATTTGATGAGAGAACATCTGAAAATGTATCAATATGTACAAAGCCTGTAAATTCATCCCCGGGATCAAATCCAAATTTTGATAACTGTAGAGCATCTTGCGATAGCTCTATATACATCATTAAGTTGGTTGGTCCTAAAAATATTGAAGCTGGTTGTTCGCCGTATAATAAATCAGCTGATAATAAAGAGAAAGAATTAACATAATAAGCTATTTCAACGCCGTAGCTGTTAATCATATCTTTATATGCTCTGTCAAAGACTAATTGTTCAGCTTGTAGTGACCCAGGGTCTACAAACCTGCTTGTAGCTGGGCATGAAACTGCTGCTAGCACTCCTTCCGGGGTGCAGCTTAATCTGTTAGTATTACACCCCATTATTATTTTTTCTACTTATTATAGCGCATGAGTTACCTTCTCCATCGTTATACATTTTACAATTAACAGCTGAATTACCTAAGGTCTTTACCTTACCTGGTTCAAATTGAACATCGTAGTCTTTAAGCATTTGAAACATTGGCGCGCCCATTAATTGTATCTGGTGCGCTTTACCATGACATAGATTCCGTACATGCGCGTTCTTATGACTATATTCTTTTTTAGTAGTAGTCAGGTGTTTTTTTGTTAATCCTACCCTATTGGGATTTTTGTTACCAATGTTAAACTTTGCAAGTTTTTCACCCTGATAATACTCTTTAAAGGTAACCATGAATATATTTATTAAAAAAGCCCGAAGAGGGCGACTCAACGGGCTTTTTTAATAATTTAATTTTTGACTAATTATTAGGCACCAGGGAGGGGCCCGGGCTTAAGATTACCGACCTTATTCTGTTTACCATAATCGACTTCTTGTGAGAGGGTCGACCCAGCATCTTGACTGTAACCACCGCCATCTTTTTGTGCAAGACCAGTAGCGGGCCTAAGCTTACCTACTTTATTTTTTTTGCCGTAGTTAATTTCTTTTTTAAGAGTCGATCCAGCATCAACGCTATATCCACCACCATCTTTCATAGTAGCCTCTTCATCCTCTGCAGGGAATCGAAATCTTTCTTCACTTTCAACTTCATCAACATCAACTTCAAGGTCAATACCTTCAACTTCGTCACCGTCACCGTCACCGATAGCAGCACCTAGTAATTCATGAAGCTTTGTTGCAGTATCTCTATCAATTGTAATTGTAATTTCTTCGTCAAGTTCATCATCAGTCTCAACATCATCTAAACCAAGAGCATCGAGGTCCTCATCACCAATTTCTTCCATTTCAGGAAAGTTTTCATTAACCATTACTTTATCATAAAGCCGATCAAATACAGATTTTTTAGCCATAAAATTATTTAGGCTCTCGCGTGCAATTTTCTCTGTTTCTCCTAAATTTTCTTCAGCTTCTTCGTTTTCGCAATCTTCCTTATCTTCTGCAGCTTCGAACTTCTTTGCTTTCTTACGACGTTTTTTCTTCTTACTCTTGTCTTCCTCATCTTCTTCATTGCCTATTATACCGGAGTATGGCGTTTGACCAAAAGTTGGCCCTGTAGGCTCCGGCTCATCCTCACTTAACCCAGGATCATTATCATTACCGTAACTATAACCTTTTACATTATACTTGTTTTCCTTTTCGCTCATTTTTGTAACATCGATTTCCGATTCCTTAAACCCGCCTCTCTCTGTTGGACCACCATCTTCAAGAGGTGCATCGCCTATCTCTCCTTCAGGGACGCCCTCTTTAATAACTACTTTTTTGAAAACATCCTTATATGCTTCACCTAATGATATCCAGTCGTTCTTTTTAGACATGTAATTATTTATACTTTTGATAAATATTTTCGATGGCTAATAATGATAGAATGTATTATATGGGTAATAAAAACCTGCCTAACACTAAATGGCGGAGCGAATATACCAAGGACCAGGTAAAGAAACTTCAAAAAGCAGCTAAAAATATACTTTATTTTGCAGAGAGTTTCTTCTATATTGTTAATCTAGATAGAGGTAAAGAAAAGATAGCTCTTTATAAGTCTCAGAAAAAAACTCTTAGAAAAATGAGAGATAATAGATTTTTTGTTTTGCTAGCATCTAGGCAGATTGGTAAGTCGACCATGATGACTATCTATATACTGTGGCAAGCATGCTTCAATGAAGATCAGCGCATTCTTCTTGTAGCAAACAAAGAAGCTACCGCTATTGAAATTTTTCAAAGAGTAAGAATGGCATATGAAGAATTACCTAATTGGTTAAAGCCACCGGTTAAGGAATATGCTAAGACATCGATGACATTAGAAAATGGTAGTACAATAGGTGTTACAACTACTACTGGGACGGCTGCTCGTGGTCAATCTGTAAATTGTCTCGTTATTGATGAGATGGCTTTCATTGAGCCTCATATGGTAGAAGAATTCTGGAAGTCGGTTTTTCCTATTATTTCATCTTCTAAAAAATCTAAAGTATTTGTATGTTCGACTGCTAACGGTGTTGATAATCTCTTTTATAAGATTTATATGGGCGCTGAAAAAGGTGAAAATAACTGGGCACATGATAAAATAATGTGGGATGAAATACCTGGAAGAGACGCAGCCTGGGCTGAGGCTACCAGACATGCATTAGGTTCACATGACGCGTGGAGGCAGGAATTTAATTGCGAGTTTATAAACTTTGGCGAATCGTCGATTGATGATGATTTGTATGAGCAATTGTTAAATAATATTATAGAGCCAAAACTAGTTTTAGATGATGGTCATTATAAGATATGGGAAGAACCAGATCCATCGAGAATCTATGCTGCAGGTGTTGATACCTCAGAGGGTGTTGGTAAAGACGCTGCATGTATGCAAATATTGGATATTACTGATCCAAGAGATATAAGACAGGTGGCTACTTACCGTAATACAAAAATGCCTCCTTTTGAATACACTAATAAGGTGTATTCTATTTTACGTAATTATGGTTCTCCGTTAGCTCTTATAGAAAGAAATAATTGCGGTGCGCAAGTTGTAGATAGGTTAGCTAATGATTTAGGTTATGAAAAGTTGGTTTCTTATGGTAATCAGAAGGCGCATAGAAAAAATATAATGTTAGGAATGATAGCTCATACAAATACAAAGCATAAAGGCGTTTTAAATATGCGTTATTGGTTAAATGATTTACGGGTAGTTACATTAAGAGATGAAGATACATTAAAAGAGTTAAGAAATTTTGTACGGTATCCTAATGGTACGTGGAAAGCTAGAAGCGATCATCATGATGATAGGGTTATGGCATTATTATATGCTTTATATGTATTAGACACAGAGCTAGCTCAACGATATTTCGATATATTGGAGTTTGATGATACTGGGCAACCGCTTGCTATTGAGCCTATGGATTTCGGTGTGGCTCTTTTCGAGGATAATACCTCTATATATCTAGACAATGAAGTGGTGGGAGACGGTAATTTTAATTTAAATCCTATAGTTTGGGGGATGGGTGACGAATTAGATGATGATATGAATGAACTTGAAGAGTTTGGTTACAGGCTTTTGGGAGAAAAACCACCGGACAATTGGACAGGCAAGCCCACAGATTATAGACGCGATTAATAAATATATGTAATGGCACGTAACTCTACACAGCAATCGATTCTTAATAAATCAAGAGCTGATAAGTTTTTATTAGTTTTTGATGTACCTCCTATATTAAAAGAATTTAGTAAAAAATTTAATCAAAGCAATAAAACTATTATTCCTGATTCGGTTCAATTTTCTATTTTCGGTACAGCAGTACCTGAAATTACTGTACCTGCAGTAGAAAATAGGTATGCAGGTAATACTTTATATGTAAGTTCGCATTCTAAGAATTCATACCCGCCTGTAAGTGTAAAGTTTAAAATAGATAACGAGTATAAAAACTACTGGGTTATTTATAATTGGTTAAATTTATTACATGATCAGAGAGAAGGTAAATATAATGCAAGAGAGATTAGTGTTGATCAAAATTTTAATGATTATCAAACAAATTTAACTATATTTGGTAAAGATGAGTTTAATAATAGCCGTATAAAATTTACTTATACTAAGGCTTTTCCCACTACTGTTAATAATATCGATTACGATTATCAAAACCCTGAAGAGCTTTTATCTGGATTTACGTTTGTTTACTCACAACTTCATACAGAAGTGATGGATTTTTAATATTTTAGGGCTGATTTAAATAAATAATTTTATGGCACAACGAACTATTACCTCTCCGGGTGTTGAAATTAGAGAATCGGATTTATCTCTTATCACCCCCCTTAATATAGGCACAAATTTTTATGTAACCGGGTTCGCCCAAAAAGGACCTCTTGACGAGGTTTTGAAAATTACTTCGAAGCAAGAACTAGATAATATATTCGGTTACCCGACCAGCTCTCCCGAGCGTTATTTCTATCATACAATTGATCAACTCTTAAACTCACCTGGTAATGTATATGCTTCCCGCTTACCATACGGCTCCGATGCCGGTGATGGGTTTGGGTCAGTTTATTCTGCTCTTGTGTACCCGGTTAGAGCCGTTTATGATCCGACAAACCTTGGAGATGCTACTGGGAATGGGGTCAATGGTAACTACTTCGAATCTGCATCAGCAAGAAATGTTTACACTACGAATTTGGATCTATCTGCAGCAACTTATGTATTAGGCCAACCATCACATATAGATTTAACTAACGAGCAATACTTAAGCGCGTTGGATGGCTCAGGGTTTACATGGAGCCCGACGGCGGATTTGGGATTATCTGGTGGAGCAGCTAAAGAAGTATCTGATTTTGGTGGTGCTGGTGTTGTTATTCTAAACAAAGCACAGACTACTATTAATGACCAATTTGAAGGTTATTATGTTGGATTATTAGATAATACTAACCTTGATCCTAATTCAAATTTTAACGGGATCCGTAGAATTCAATCAGTTAATAATGGTGGTACTGCTGGTTTTGCTATAAGTGGCGGTCAACAGGGGACTGCTGGGACAGCGAGTAGTACCACGGTTGGTACATATGTTACCATACCAGCCGGTGTTTTGCAGTTTGCTCTTTCTGCAACACCACGAGGAACCCAAGGATCAATATCTGAAGTAATGGAAAATCTTACCGATTATGAGATTGACGGTAGAGATGATGATGATGTGCTTAATGTTGGTGTATTTAAGGTACGTAAATCAACATATGCTAATGAAGCATTTAAGCTTGATTATCTTTTGGAAGATGGAATAGTTGGTTCTATTAACCGCTACAGCACACAACTTAATGATAAAGGTGGTCCAAGCATTCCGTTCTTCTTAGAAACACGAGATTCAAAGTCCAGAAACGTTGAAGTTCTTGTTAATCCTTATATTTCTAATTACTATAGAGGAACAGAAGGGTTACATGATGGGAGACCTAATAAGAAAATAAGACTGTTGACAGAGCAGCTTATGTTTAACACTGATTCGGCGGTAACCGGTATTTCCGGGCAGAATTTAGGTAGCGCAGCTGGCACAAGCCAGGTGAGCGGTCCGGGCGCAACCAATACTCCATATTTTTACCTGTCCTCTGCGTTAGGATATGCAGATGGATTGTATCCGATAGGAGCATTTAACGACCAGCAAGTCAAGGCCAAGATAATGGGTGATATACCAGCAAAACTTGATAGAGCCTTAGACGGAATCAAAAACGATGAGATATACGACATTGATGTTGTCACGGAAGGTGGCTTAGGAACAATTTATGCCGCATCATGCGCTTCTCAGGTAGCTTATTATGATGAGTTTGCTAATGATTCTAACTTAGTTACGGCTGTAAATGGACTTAGAACTTCTAACGATATTACTGGGGAGGCGAGGACGTTAAGAAATAATTACTCTACTATCTTTAATAGATTTGAAAGGTTCTGCTCACCGCCATTCTTGGGAGGTGAGAGAGGTGATTGTATCTTTATAGCGGACGTATTAAGGCATATCTTAGTGCAGGGTGAAAATATAAGAACGCTTGATAATAAGAGTAGAAACTTCCAGAAAGACATTTATTGGCCGATGCGACAT
>Ga0080013_1004512_pt1 | contig 13647 bp, 9 predicted proteins | sample ETNvirenome_6_85_FD_69236 | JGI IMG/M metagenome (GOLD analysis project Ga0080013, IMG submission 69236) | Marine viral communities from the Pacific Ocean - ETNP_6_85 (SPADES assembly) (version 2) | ecosystem: Environmental > Aquatic > Marine > Oceanic | place: Pacific Ocean | collected 2013-06-19 | reverse complement strand
CTTCTGCGTAAGTTGAATTAGAAGTTACATTAGTTGTAGTTATATTATATAAACTTGGATAGAGTCTTGATATATTATCTGCTACTGCATCAAATACAGACTTCCTTGGGAATGTTGGATTGATAAACATATTTGTTTTATCTCCGTGTGAATCTTTATCCGTTCCTGCATATCCTCTTGATACAGTTAATGTTCTAGTTGATGAAACAATATTTGTAACTAACATTAACTCTTGATTTACTTCTATTAAAGCTCCACCAGCTAAAAGGTTTTCTTCTTCAGAACTTAATAAACCATCTTCGTAAATTACTGTGGTTGTTGTGTTATCTATAGCACCATCTAACCTAGAAAACGCAGACAGATCATCTGGTTTATTTAAAAAATCTCTATATATTCTATCTACAAGTGTGCTTACTGCTGCCATATAACTCCATAATACTAGAGGGAGATGTATTTATCTCCCTCTAATAAATATAGTACATACCTAAAAATTAGGCAGTGCTATGAATGTTTCCGTGAAACTGTTCTGGACCATATTCTAGTCCAAATTCTCCATAGACTTGGTACTTGTAAGCTGCTCCTGATTGAGCTAGTGGCTCAACAAAGAAGTGTCCTTTTCCTGGAATGTCCAAGAACACTGGCTTAACAAATGCCATATCTATAATGAAAACTTGAGTTGTTGGGATGTGTCGTTCATAGACAACTCCCAAATCACAAAAGTCAGTTTCAATAGATGTAATATTTACACCACCAATATTTCTATCTCTTGGTGCAAGTGCTAACGAGTTAGAGTAGAACCCTGATATTAGTTGCTTATTAGCTGCGTTGGCAAAAAGTACTGGTTGCTCAAAAGGAGCTCCAGAATCTGCCATCAACTTTAATGTTGCATCTATATCAGCTTGAGTTAGAGCATCACCACCAGCGTCTGTTTTGTTAGTGGTTAATGCTGCTCCAAGACCTCTTGTTTTTCTTGCTGTAGAAACATCTGTATCTGCTACATATGTACCTTGCATACAAGAAAACTCAATATCTCTAGCTGCTCTCTTAAGTGCCATATCCAACTGGAAAGCCAATTCATCTTGAACTGGTTGGTTACCTATAATGGCTTGACCACTTAGGTTACCTGTAGCTGCTTGTTTTGTGTAAGAAACTTGTACACCATATTGCATAATTTGTGTAACATTTATTACTTCGCTTCTACTTCTTTCAGCATATGTTGGATCTGCACCTTCAACTACAGCAGTTTGTGCTGCAGCTGCGTTATCAACTGTTTGCCAAGTAAATTGTTTGGAAGTAACTGATTTTCCACCAGTCATTCCACCCATCATAGATAGAAATGGAGTGTCATTTGGAGTTATGTTAAATAACTCACCTACATAATTGGGAAGATCATAAGAATCTCCCATTCCTGTTACTGCACCCATCTAAATCTCTCCTTTAACTTAACTTGTCGTTCATTAGTGCTTTTAATTTTTCTGCTTTGAGAGCTGAACTTGTTTGCCAATCTCCATCTTGCATAGCTTGTGCGATCTGGTCATTTACATCAGCTGGTTCAACTGGAACACTAGCTTGAGTTACAGCATCTAAACTGTCTTGACTTGTAACTACCCTAGCCTTTTGTGCTTCTTGTTCCTGTACTGCTGGAGCTTCATCACCCCAACCATATTGTTCAGCAGCAAATGCCTTTATCGCATCCACTTCCAAGTCGCCTTTGTAAAGGTCTTTAAGTGCTTTACCCTGTCCAGAAGCTGGATCAAATCCTGCATCTTGGATAACTTGATCCTGTTGCACAGATTTATATTCCTTCTCAACACCTTCAAGTTCTTTAATGCGTTCTCGCATATTCTTGATAGTATTGTTATCTTCCTCTTGCGTTTCTTCTACTGTATTTTCTTCTATGTTTTCCATATTCTCTCCTCTCCCAGTTTCTACTAACTGCATTACCCTGGGGAATATAATGCGATAGGCGACAAATAAAATAATTTAGAATAACAAAAATTGTCAGCCACTCTCGGCTATTCAGATACTAGGCGAATTGTGTTACACAGTTTACACGCCAGATATAAACTGGAGGTGCAGAGTCAATTTGTACTCGCAGACTACCACTATGCGATACTCTTATACTACTATATGTTGTGGTATTGTGTAAAGTTTATAGATTATTGTTCAGTTAAACCAGTAACTCTTGAACCTTGTCTTGCTGCTCCACCGATTACAGAAAATCTACTAGCTTCTTCTGCTTCTAATTTTCTAATTTCTTCTGCTTCATCTGGACTTTGAAATATCATAGCTTCAGTAAATTTATCCAGATCAAATACATCATCAGGTGTTGCACCTTCTCTAGTTTGTAATTCTTGTATTCTAGGTATTTGTTCTGAGGCAGCAGCAAAGAATTGTCTAGCTTGTGCTTGAGTTACTCCTGCTCTTTGTAAAGACTTAACAGTTTCTAATGTAATATCTTGGAATCCTGCTCTAGCAGCTTCACCACCAATCTGTGCTGTAGTAATTCTTCCTTGTATTATCTCCTCACCAACTGCTGGATCTAATGCACCTAAGAATATACTATCTGTGGATAGGTCCATACCAAAGTTTTCTCTATAGTAAGTTTGTACTTGTGTAATATTCTCTTGTATTCCTTCATAAACGCCACCAACTCTTTGAGCAAATTCTCTTGGAGATACATCTCCTTCAATTAAATTAGTTAATCTTGTAGGACCATCTGGAGTTGATTGAAAACCTAGTAAAGTTTCAGCAGCTTCTTTAGCTAATCCAAACTCTGTTAATGTTCCAATGTAAGCATCTTTAACTGCTTCAAAAACAACTTCACTATATCTTACTTGACCTGTTGGTGTTAAATTACCAGGAAAATAATCAGCATATGTTGGATCTTTTCTGACCAATCCTATAGCTTGATCTGCATTTCCTGTTTCATTCCATTTCTCAATAAATAAACTAATAAATCCCATAGGCATATTGGGATATAATGCTTGTGCTCTCTCTGCTAATGTTGCCATTATGTATTAACTCCTACATTAGGTTGTACTGAACCTTCACCTATAGCTGATTCTAAATCTTGCAAGGCTTGATTTTGTACTCTCTCTATTTCTAATTCTATACCTTTATCTCTTAAAGTCTTATAAGCACTTTCTATATTATTGTTTTGTACCATCTGTATAAACCAATCAGATGTTTCATCAGCTTCCTGCCCCCAAACTTGATTAACTAAGTTTTTATATGGTTGAACAATATCGTTATATCTTAAAGTTGGATTAGTGTAATTAGGAAACATAGCTAATCTCTGTTGTTCTAAATAAGATTGTAATTCATTAGCTGCATCTGGATTATTTCTAATTTGTCCAGCTTTCTCTGATATTTCTGTTGCACTTGCATTTCCTAATGAAGGACCTAAGTATTGTCTATACATATCTTGTACTTCTTTTTCTGCAACAGCTGTTCTATTTAAAGAACCTACTCCAACACCTTCAATAAAGTTTATTAAATTAGTATCTCTTGCACCAGGTTTATAAGGATCAGCAAGTAAAGCTATTTGGTCAGTTGTATATAAATCTGTCCAAGTTCCTGTTACGCTTTTCTCTGCAAAATAATTAATTAAAGCATCAGGTGGACTTTCAATTCCACTAGATTCCATTTGTGCTTTTACTTCAAGTTGTTTATCACCAAGTAACTGTGATGCAGTTTGAGGTTGAGTAAGTTGAGTAGTAAGCCATTGTCTTTGTGTAGATGTTGATTGTTGATACCAAGCAGTACCTTCAAATCTTGCTTGAGTTTCTTCTGCTGACCACTGTTCTATTGCTTGTTCTGATAAAAACTCTATTGCTTCTTGTTGATAAGTAACTCCACTATTAGGATTTATTCTTGTATCGTTTAACCAAGGATTTATTCTTTTTCCGTTTTCAAAATTTTCTACAAACTTTATAAATGGGTGTTCTACATTATCTGATATTTCATCTGTACCACCAACAATTAATCCATATTGATTTAAATCTGTTTTGCTTCCTAATATTACATTAACTTGTGGAGAACCACCTGGTGAAATTATACCTGCTTCAACCAGATCGTTACCCAAAACTTCATATAACATAAACATTGGTTCGCCATCATAAATTTGTCCATAAGCACCTGGTACTTGATAACCTAAATACATCTGACCTGCAGCTTCAATAAGAATTGAACCTTGTGGAATATTGTTAAATTCGTTTAATTGATTTGATACAACAGTACCTGGACCTACAGTAGATTCTTGTTCACCAAATGCTGTTCCTTCTCCTGATGGTTGGTAAACATAAATACCTGTATTTTCTAAACTATAACCAGCAGCTAAAGCACCATCTAGTTGGTCTTGATTAAATACTTCTTCACCAAATTCACTATCTTTTCTATAAACTCTTTTTGGGAAACCTTCTGGGTATTCTTCTTCAACTATTACTTCTTTTGTTTCTGTTTCTCCAGTTTCTGAATTAATTACTTCTTCAGTTGTAACAGTTATTGGTGTAGTACTCCAACCTTGTTCTTTCCAATAATCTGATGACCTAGGATCTATTTCTTGAGTATTACCATCTTTATCGTATATAGTAATGTCAAAAGACTCTGTTAATGTAGAACCTGTTGGCTCATCAGTAACATCATCATCACGCAAAAACAATACATACCCATCTCCTGTTGTAAATCTTTGTTTATCGTTATCCCATACAAGTTTAAATTGATCTGTTATATCAGTTATTGGAGTGCTTCCTTCTGGTTGCCCAAGTATTCCAGACCATAGTGCATCTGTCCAACCACCTTCATTAGGTAATAAGAACTCAAAAAAATCTTCCCCAATATCTGCAACAACATTTAAAGCTACTTCTGCAACATTTGTTATACCAGTACCTATTGATCTACCTGCATAATTTAACCAAGTACCTAATTTTCCTGCAAAAGTAGGATCATTTTGTATTTCTTCTTTGTATTTTTCTAATTGACTACGAGTATATTCTTCCCATTCTTCTTTAGATAAATCACCTCTAAGTATCTTTCTATAACTTTCATCTCTTTTCCAAAGTTCTAACTCTCTATCAGTTATATCTGCTCTTGTTGCATTACTACTATCAATTTCAGAAAGTATGTTTTCAAAACTTTTAGGTTTAGTAGAAGTTGTTTGAAAATACTCCCTGCCACCAGGTGTTAGATTATCACCACTATCTGTTGTAGTAGTTGTTCCAGGAGTAACTGTAATTCCTAATATTTCTCCAACTTCCCTTCTTCTTTTATTTAAATCACTTTGACCTCTTGCATCATTAATATATGCTTCTGCTGCAGCTCTAGTTTTAGGACCTATAATTCCATCTACTGGACCAGGATTAAAACCTGCATCTTTAAGAAGTTTTTGCATATCTTTAACTTCATCTTTTTTACTTTTAGTTGGAGTAGTTGTTGTAGTAGTTGTACCTTCATCAGGACCATCAGTAAATCTAATTGGCTCTCCTACTTCTTCTAATTTTTCTTCTACATCTTTTTTATCAACAGGTTTACCTTTATTATCTAAACCTTTGTTATCTCCACTACCTGGTGGATTATCATACAAGTAAGTAGCTTCTTCAGCAGATAAATTAGGATCAGGATTTCTATTTCCATATGTTCCTTGTTGTCCAAGTAAGTTATATGCCATTAGTTCTTTTCTTCCAAATTTTTCAATCTTCTATCGTAATCTGTTTTATCAAGTGCATCATTAAATGATCTTGCTTGTGAAGGAGCTTGAGAATTATATTCCATAGGAAATTTACTTCTTCCACCATCAGCCATAGCATTTGTCATAGCACTCATTAATTGACCTGCTTCTTTTGTAGTAGGTGTAGTTCCATTAGTTAAATCATTAATCTTTATAGGATCTTGTTGAAACTGAAAAGGAGTAAAATCCATAGGAATTGTTCCTGTTTCCATTATTTCATTAAACCTTTGCATAACTTTATCTACATACTCTCTAATATCTACTCCAGTTATATCTTCTTTATCAGATACAGAATCAATCCCAAATTCTAATGCTTCAAATGCAGTGCTTCTTCCTGCAAAATGAGCAACTGCTGCTAATTCCCAACTACCTAAATCGTTATAGTTTTTATTAAACCAAAATCTTCCAACAGCATCTTGTAATTTTGGATCTCTCCAATCAGCATCTGGATAACCTGCTTCTGTTGCATACCAATCCCAAAATTTTTCTAAAAATTGGTATGCACCAAGAGCATTTGAATCTTCATTAACTTGCTCATAATCAATCTTTCCACCACCTTCTACTAAACCTATTGCTAATCTAAATGCTTCTAATTGATTTGGTTCTGACATAACTTTAACCTCTTGTACCGAGGATAGTACCAAGCATAAGGCGAGAAGTGTTTTGAATATCATCTTTAGCCTGTAATCTATCCTTTTCTTTCTGTATTAAACTATAAAAGTTTTCGTATAATCTACCAGTAGGAGATACTTCCTGCATACCTGTAGCTGTTTCTTGTACATCTGCTCCACTTATATCTCCTGACTCTAGCTGTTCAACTGTTGGTCCTAAAGCTAGTTCTTGTAGTCTAGCTTGTTGTTCCTGTTTTAAGTTTGAATCAGCATAAAACTGTTCTGCTAATAATTTTAATTCATATCCTTTAGGTTGCCTACCTAAACTTTCACTAAATAAGTTCTTAACCCTAGTAGATACTTCAGCATAATCAGGTGGTAAATATACTTCAACAGTTGCACCTGCTGGTAATGGTTCATTTTGATATAACAATAATGCTTCATTCCAAGCACTGTCTTTTTCTCCTGCTTTAACACCAATTCTATTTTGTCTAGCCAATATAATGTTTATTGCAGCTAATGTTTTATTATCAAAATCACCAGGAGTAAAATCTCCTCTAGCTAATAATCCACCTTGAATTAATCTTGCTTGTAACTGATATATAGATTCAGTAGGTAAATTAGCAAAAAGATTCCATTGATCTCCATCTTTATAAAAATCAGTAGCTGTTGGATTTCTTGGTGTATAGTCGCTTGGTAAACCACCTATAATATCTGGTTCATCATCAAAGCCAAAGTTAAATAAAGAACCATAATCTTGTTCTACTTCTACATCTTGTAAACCAGCAGCTATAGTTGCTGAATTAAACTTACCAACATCTAAATTTTTAGTTAATGCAAACGCTTTAACATCTGAAACAGATGACATAGTTTTCATTTCTATAAAATCGCTTTCATCAAAAATACGATTTGTTCCAGGAAGTCTATCTGCTTCTTGTTTTTCTAGTTCTACTACTAATCTATTTACATCTTCGTTCATTAAAAACCTAACAATTCTTCATCTGCTACTTCTTCCCTAAGTTCTGGTTCAAGTATGCTGTTCCATAATGGACCAAATTCAGGGTGTTCTAATATAAGTTTAGTCGCAAGTTTCCTTAAATATTGCCTTACAGGTACTAATTGCTGTGATGTTTTAAATGAACTAGGAGAGAATCCGTTATTAATAGATTCTTTCATAATTGCATCATATTCTTTTCTGTACTTTCCATAAGCAATAGCTGCATCATTATTTTTAAGTTTATCTATTGGAGTGTAATCTTCTTTAATCCAACCAACTTTAAATGTAGATTTACGATCTGGAAGATATGTTTCTCCACCCATCTCTTGTAATAAGAAATCAGTATCTGGTTTACCAACATCAAACCCTGCTCTCTGTCCATATCCCCAATATTGTTCCATAAGGTCTGCTTGTTTAATCCATTTCAACAGCTGTGCTTCTTTAGTATTTATGTTTAATAAAGTCTTACCATCAACTTTTGTATTCCTTAAATAATTTTCATAAGCAATAGAACCAAGTAATCTGTTCTTAGCCATAGCCCATTGTTCAGGAGTTCTAGGAACTAATGTTCCTTCATCTAACTGTGTAAGGTAAGCATCATAACTAAAATCTGCATCAACATCAGTTGGGGTTAGATAAAAAGCTGTTGTATTAAACTCATCATATAAATCTTCATTATCTCTAGCCCATTCTGCTGCAAACACAGTAGTTGGTCTAGCAATAACTGATTTAGATTTACTTGTAATTAATGCAGTTGGATCTAGTCCAAACTCTTTAATAAATCTATTTGTTGCTTCGTAATCATCTCCATCTGCTGAAGCCTTATAATCTCTGTAAGTATCTGCTAATGCTTCAATAAATAAAGCATTACCAGATTGGTCAGTAACTGACCATATTGGCGAAGCAGCACCTGCTGGACCTATTAACTGTGATGCACCACGAATCATAAATATTCTTTTTGCATATTTAGTTGCTAAAGCAAGACCTTCTTCTGTTCCCTCTGGTGTACTGTCATCTATAACTCCTGCGTAAATCATAGCTTTATAAGTATCAATAACAGTATTGTTAAATTGTCTATTTAAATCTGCTGAACCAGATCCACCTGCTTTATATGCTTGATGAAACTTTTTAAGCCAAGCAGGAAAAGGTACAGCACCTTCTATAAAGTTTTGTGGTGGTGAGAAATCACCAAATATAAACTGATTAAAAGCTCCTTCTTCTGGAAAGTTTTTTCTTAAATATGCAGCAGGTACACGAATAATAGGACCTATTCCTGGCATAACATCTGCTACTAAGTTAAGAGATGAAACATAAACAGGAAACTCTGCATCTACACCTGTTCCTTGTAATTCTGGAAACATATGTTTTTGTATTAAACCTGTACCAGGATATGCAAACACTTCTTCACCATTAGTTGGATTTGTATAAAAGAATCCTCTTTGTCCTGTAGGATCAGCTAATGGACTAGGTTCTGAACCACTTTGAACTAATTTATTAACATTAATTAAGTTTTTTCCACCTGCTCTTTTTGTAATATCTGTCCAAGTTTTAAATATTTCTAAATACGCTTCAAGGAATGGGAAAGCAAATCTTAATGAATCTCCTAACATTGTTCTTTCACTTACATCATAAAGTAATTTTTTAGTTTGAGTAAGTGCATCAGAAGCAATCATCTTATCGTACAACTTTGTATCTGTAATAGCTTCTTTTGAACCAGAATAACCAGCATTATTTATTTTACTTAAATATCCTCTTAATTTTGGATCGTAAGCTACATACTCTTTAAGAGCTTCATTGGCAAGTTTCTGCATTTCATCTCTGCCTTCTTTACCTAAAAACTCTACAGTTTCAGATACTCGTTTCCAATACAATCTTCTAAAAGCAGGAGATCTGGAAAGTTTATTTGTGTTTTGTGTCATTAATATATCAAATAAAGAATTTATTGTTTTGTTATATAAACCTTCTTTTTGATAAGAAGGTGGTATAAATCCTCTTGTTACTGTTGGCAAACTTTGGTCAAATGTATTAATAAATCCACCAACAAGATCATCTTGTGCTTCTTTAAATAATGGACTTATTGCTTTTAATTCTTCATCTGATAATTTTCCAGCTATGTATTCTTCTGCTAATTGATCAAAGTCTTTATCTCCAATTTTCTTTTTAATTTTTTCATTTGTGTTTTTAGCTTTATTTTTAGCCATAGATGCAACATTCATAAAATTCATTTTCTTTCCTTCTTTAGTTACAAATGCTCCACCATTAGCAACCATATCAAGTAGTTCATCTATTGCTTGAGATTCAACCCAATTCTTTGAACTTGTTGCAGAATCTGCAAGTACATTTCCACCTAAAGAACTATGAACATTTGCTCGTAAATAATATATGTATTCTTCAGCAACATCAGTAGAATCTAGTGCTTTATGAAATGGGTGTGAAGCATCACCTACTACTTGTCGTAATCTTTCTTTGTTTTTTCCTTTTGTTAAACCATTTGCTAAATGTCTAAACATAGTTTCTTTAGCTTCCCAAGGAACATCTAATCTGTCTATTGTTGCAATATCTCTTGCTAAAGGATCATTTATCATTTGATAAACTGTTCTTACAACAGCAGGGTTATAATCTTTAGAACCTTTTGCTACTTGTTCCCAACGAGAAGGATTTATTTGTTTTCTTCTCATAGTTCTTACATTATTAATTCCTGTTAATGAATTTTGAAAAGCTAAATCAGATGCCCAATACCCACCTACTGATTCACTAGGTAATAATGGATCAACACCTTTTCTTAATTTACTTTTATCTCCAACACTTCTTCCAAACATTCTTGCAATAATTTGTATAGGAGCTAGTGGTAAAGACATAAGTCCTCTTGAAACTAATCTTATTTGTTCTTCACCAACAACCTTTACTGTCCAAGCAGGTTTAAGTAAAGCTAAAGGTTTGAATACATCAGAGTTATACCAATCTAAAAATCTTATAAGAGCTTCTTGACTTTCTTTAGTTTTCTTACCACCTAAGTTACCTAATACTTTTGAAGCATTCCCTCTAAGAAATGTGTCCATTTGATTAGCTGCTTTAACTACTTTATTTAGATCTGGTAAAAATACATTATTATTTAACTGTGTTGTATATAAAGCTCTATTTACTTCAGTAGCATCAATACCATTTGCTTTTAATACATCATTAATAGGAAATTTATTTCCTTGACTATCTATACCATATAAACCTTTGTTCATATCAGCAGCTATTTCTGCATCATCACTAAATTGTCTTGATATTTTTGTAACAGCTTCAATAACATCTTCATTAACATTTTTTTCTTTAAGTAGTTTTGCAAAATCTCCTTCAAGAAAATTAGAAACAACTGATGATAAAGCTGCACCTTTATCTCCATCTACCGATAATGCTTCTACTGCATCATCTAAAAATTTATCAGACAATCTAATACCATCTTCAGTTTCACCTATAAAAGACCTTGATTGAATAGAGAACTTATACAAGTTATCTAATGCTTCTGTTGGATTAGAAGCATCTACTAATTTTCCATAAGCAGGTGCAAAATATAAACCTAACTTTGTTCTTAAAGCATTTCCTCTTACAACATCTGGAACATACATATTAGAAGCATTAATAAGCCTTGCTCCTATTGGGACCATTTCTGCTTTATCTACAGCATCTTTATATATTGTTTCACTAAGAAAATTATCAAGTTGTTTTTCAGCAGTAGCATCAAATGTTCTTTTACCTCTACCATCTAATTTTTTTAAATCATCAAAAAACTTTGGATCAATAATACTGCCTTTTGTTCTAGTCATAATTTCTGTTATATTTTTATCCCATAACAGTTTTTTAAAATTTCTACCTTTAGAACTAGATAAGTATGCTTTTAAAGTTGGTCCGTGAAATGATGACCTAACTGCTGTAGTTAATATACCTGCATCAGATAATCGTTCTGCAACTTGAAACATTTTTCTAGCATCTTTAATTTTTGCTGCACCAAAGGTAGCCCAGTTTTCAGGTGATAGTATTTGAAATCCTACATCTAATGCACCAGTTGCTCTTTGAGCAGTTTTTGTTCCTGGTTCATATAAATTATAAAAACCAAGTTCTTGAAATACTTTTCTACCTGGTGAAACAGAAGGATTTAATCCAGCTTTTTGAAACTGCTTACCTAACTCACCTTGAAATTGAACAACATTTTCTGCTGTTTCTCTTGATTCAATATCAATCTGTGTTCCTAATACATTTTCTAAAACATACTCTCTTGCTTCCATAGGATCAAATCCACCTGCTACTAATCGTTTGTATTCATCTGTATCAGAAGGATTAGTTGATAGTTTTAACCAACCTCTACCCATATCAAATGTATCACCAGATCGTATAGCTTCTACCATTTTAGGTGTTCTAAGTGTTCCTTTAATAGATTGTTTATATGCTTCAGAAAAAGATGTACCTGGACTTTGATCTTGTATTTCATTTGCTCTTGCCATAGCTGGAAAGATAGCTTCGTAAATATCTGAAAACCCTGCAACTAAAGTTCTAGTTGTTGGTTTTAAAATGTTATCTAATGGAGAACCTATTAGTTGATAGAATTTATTATTCTTAACTGTGTTCATCATAGGATTTTCAGACATAAACCTTTTAATTTTATTAAAAGATTCTTCTTTTTTTAAGGCTGCTTTTTTTGCTATTTCTTCTAAATATGGATCATCTAAAGCCATTCTCATTTGAGCTGCAGCTGCAATAACACTAGGTGGAAGATTTGGATAAGTATTAGCTAATTTACTAGCAAGGTTTGCTTGTTCTTGAGTTACTATAGGGTTTATATCTGCTTTAGTTTTTAATTCTAGTATTTGGTCATCATCAAACAAGTCATCATCAAAACCAAAATTTGTATTGAAACTCATTCAAAATCTACCAATTCCAATAATGAAAAATCTCCTGTCATAGCGTACATTTGATACAACAAATCATTAACTGCTTTTTGTTGTGATACAGCAGGTCCTTGTCCTGGACCAATAGGTAATCCTGATGTCATAGGCTCATTACCGAATCTTGTAGAGTCAAATAAACTTTCAGAACCTCTTTGCCCTCTCATAGGACCTTGACCTCTTGGAGTTGTTACTTTAGGAAGTGGAGCAATCTTTTGTTGCTCTGATAATTTATCTTGTTCTCCATAAGTAACTCCTGGCATACGCCTAACAGCTTGAGTATTATCTGCATAGTTCCTTGCTGGAGGTGGAACATTAGTGTTTCTATTTGTTACTTTTTTGTTACTCGGTGATCTCGTTGCCATCTTCTTCTTCCTCATCATAATAAGCAAATGTTGAACTAATAATCATATAACCAAATGGAAATACAAGTGGTGGTAATTGGTCAGTAAACAAATGTGGTTCTTTTAGATTTGATTCAAGCAATATATCATCACCACTCTCATCTACATCCCATAAAGAATTATTAACAATATCTGCAAATTTTTTATTAATGCTCATTGTGAATTTAAACCTTGTAATACTTGTGCAATCCCAGGTGGTGGTCCTTGTGGTGGCAAGGATTGTCCACCTGGTCCTGCTTCTTCTACAAAAGATAATTCTTCCTCAGTCATTTGAGGTTCTTGAGGAGTAAAGAATTTATCTAAAATATTTTCTACATCACCAGGATTCTTTCTAATTTCAACAATAGCCATTGTTGCTCTTTGATCTCCTGCTTGTGATTGTGAAAGTAAAGTATCAAATAAAACTTTATCTGCTTTCTCTCTAGTTATTCGTTCATTAACTCTAACTATGTTATCTAACCCATCCATATTTTCTTGTAGGGTTTGAGTGTCTATAATACCTGCCTGAAGTAATTGCAGCCCTGTAACTATCTTCTGTGGTTCATCATAACCAGCCATAGCACCATAGACTCTGCGTGTCTTGTAATTAAAACCTATATCTTTCTCTGGATCATATTTCTCTGAAAAGAATTTATTATTTGAATATCCTGATAACTGTTTTGGTTTACCACCATACATAATGTTATCCCATTCAAGTCTTTTAGCATCTGTCTGTTCTATAGCATCAGACATAATGGTATGATATTCTCTAATCATTAATGACATACTTGCACCAAGTTCTTCTAAACCTCTACCAGTAGCAAAGCTAAGTGGAGATTGTGAGTCATCAGTAACTGGATATGCTCCACCAACTCTTAGTTGTCTTTCAACTCTATCTATCTGTTGGAAAATCTGATAAGGAACATTTGATGCAGGTTTAGAAACCTGTGTACCAGGAGCTAAATAGTTTACAGCAAATCTGCCTTTTCTATATTGTCCT
>Ga0080013_1004511_pt1 | contig 13647 bp, 14 predicted proteins | sample ETNvirenome_6_85_FD_69236 | JGI IMG/M metagenome (GOLD analysis project Ga0080013, IMG submission 69236) | Marine viral communities from the Pacific Ocean - ETNP_6_85 (SPADES assembly) (version 2) | ecosystem: Environmental > Aquatic > Marine > Oceanic | place: Pacific Ocean | collected 2013-06-19 | reverse complement strand
CTCAGCGGTGGCGATATAAGGGTATATGGAGCTATCCCAATGAAACTGTCCGCGCTTAATATCGCTTTCTGTATATACCATACCGGTCTTGATCTTGAAGTAGCTACTAATTGCTGAGGAGTTGGACTCAAATTCCCAGATGTTATCGCCGCTGGTTTTGTCGTATATCAGCCTAAGCTTTTCCTTGTCACACAAGCTGGGCTGAATAGCGAATTGTAAATCCTGCGGATTTTCATATATAAATTCGCTTGATGTGACCTTCGCGGAACGGTGTTCGCTATATGAAGCTCTTATGAGTTTGACAATATCAACCTCACCTTCCTCTATTAGTTCTATAAACTCATCTAGTACTTCACGCTTTGGTTCTTGATACAGAAACATATCCTCATGATGAAATAACACAATATCTTCTTCGACCAGATCCAAACAATGAGTCATTCTTTGCTGATACCTCATTGAGTCATCATATCGTATTATTTCCCACCCTTCGCGGTGCAGTTCCGGCGTTGATTGGTCCGAGAACAAGTATTTGCGAACTCCTGGCAAGTATTTGTCTGTTTGTCCGAACATTGCTGGCCAAACATCTGAATAGTCTGAATGTGAATAGAATATTGCTGCGTACATTTTGTCTCCTCTGTCTTAGTGCCACTCGCATCGCGGAAAAAAGACTAAACTCTTCATAATAATTTTATCCGATAAATCAACTAAAAACTCAACTATCTTAGATACTTCACGTACGTCCATTGGCTCTCCATCTGAACCGAGAGGATATGGATTATCCTCGTGCCACAGCCCAGTGTCGATGCCGCCTGGGCAAACGGTCATAACCTGCACCCCTTTTGAAAGAATCTCCTGATTCAGTGAATCAGCAAACCCAGTTAAAGCATACTTGGATGCTGAGTAGATCGCCTGGTTCTCAATACCGCGTTGGCTCGATACCGAGGAGATGTTTATGATCTTTCCAGAAGCTGCTTCGACCATGTGCCCCAGTATGGCTTGTGTGGTGTGCATGGCGCCTTTGGTGTTGGTATCGATTACCTTATCGACCAAATTCTTATCTTGTTCCATAAACGGACTCATATCAAAAACCGCTGCACAGTTGACTAGGACGTCAACATGTCCAATAGCCGCGACTATAGCGTCAAAGATACTGGTTACTAAAACTGCCTTGGTAATGTCGCACCGATAAAATCTGAAGTTCTCTCTTTCCCTTAGATCTCCGAGCGCTGTATCGCGCCTAGATAACCCTACCACCGTGTGTCCAGAATCTAATAGAAGTGCACACAAGTCCCTACCAAGTCCGCCGTTGGCACCAGTTACTATGATGTTTTTCACTTTTGTTTTTTCCCGGTCATTTGTACATATAGCTTGATTGTTTCTTTGACATCCTCTAACTTGATATCATTTAAAAAGATAGAATTACCTATGCTGACTGCTGGTATTGGCAAATTTTGTTTACCGTCTCTGTGTCGAGTAGTATCAATTAGCGACTCCCATAATAATAAATAATTTGTAAAGTAAGGATGATACGTTGGTAGTTGCATGACGAAAGACAAGTCCACTATTCTCTCAAGCTCAGACTTTGGTATCAACCCTCTATGATGGGCTAAACAAGACGAAAAAACAACATCGATTGAAACTGCCTCGCCATGTGACAAACTTGGCACTGTGCTATCTTCTAGTGACTTCATCTCTAACATGGGGCTGAACGAATGTCCAAAATCAACTATCCTTTCTAGATCTGTCTCCCATAGGTTGGGTGCCAACTCCACTATCATGTCATTGATCGATTCAGAAATTACAGATTCGGCAGGACCGTCAAGCAAGAAATTTTGCTGCATCAGTTCGGCTGCATCTGTCTCCAGCAATTCAAATAATTTAGCGTTCTTTATTACTGCCATTTTGAAAATCTCACCCATGGCAGAAACAATCTCTTCTTTTGGAAGCGTGTCTAAAAATGTCCTATCTAGATATGCTGCAACCGGAGGATAATAGGATCCTAGGCGGTTCCTCCTGCAGAAATGGTTTATAGAAGTCTTCACCCCAACACTCGCGTCAACGATAGCTAGCAACGTGGTCGGGACCTTGATGTGTGGGACGCCGCGGCGGTAGAGATTGGCAGCGAGCCCGCACATATCCAGAAGAACGCCGCCGCCGATACAAATAAGCGGCTCGCTCCTTCTCAATATACCGAAGTTCTCCATAATCTCAAGAATGTATAACAAGTGTTCTAGGTTCTTCTTGTCTTCCGACATATCGATAGGGACGATCTTGGTTTCGATATTGTGAAAATCAAAATAAGATTTAATAGCTTTCTCTCGACCAAAGAATACCGCACTATCCACTATGACTAGTCGACGGGCCCCTCGTCCTGTTTGACCATACTCAATAAGACTATAGTTTGTAGGTTCCAATACATTATCCGTCATCTTGACTTTAAAAGCTACGGGAAGATTGGCTGTAACATTCCACTCTTTCTTTGTGGATATCACAACGCAGCCCTTACATCATGAAACAACTTTGATCCTAGAGCATAAAAAAGAACCATTTTGTTCCGATCGACATGCAATTTAAAAGGGAGCATCCTCATAAACTGAGATATCTCGAAGAACCTCGTTATCGCAATTTCCTCCGAGGTTAAAGTGTTGTTCATAAACTCGGTGAACATGGTGTTGAAAGAAGAGATACCAGCAGGAATCTCTATATTGACACTGACACTGTTATCTTCGATCGTAGGCGTAGTAACGTTATAAAGTTCGTAGTGGCTATTTGAAGATTGAAGTATTTGAGAATATTCGTTATAGATATTGTCTATAATGTTCTCATCATAAGGATCAATAAAGTAGATTCTCTTTTCCGAAGGATCATACATCATATTTTCAAGAGTGATATTACCATGAGTAAACGACTCTGCTGAAGTGGTGTAGTTCTTTTTGCCAAATGCAATGTAGCTATCCATGACGGAACCAATGGAATCTATCTCCTCGTTGTTAAAAATGATGGTCGTATAGTCATAAAACTTTTTGAAATCATCATCCAAAAGACAATCTGCTATTTTCCCCTTTACCTCTTCCTGAATATAAAGACCTAGCGCTTCGGTTGAGGCTGGAAGGTTGACTGAGTGTATTCTATCCATACAACCTATCACTGCCTGGAACACTTCGTCGATCTGCTCTTGCTGTTGTGCGGCGCAAAGATAATCATGACAATTCACTGCGCCTTCTAAAAATTCCATATCAAAAAAAGCGACACCATCGTCAAAGCCGGTGCGGATGATGGGCGGGAAGAGACCAGGGAAAAGCGTTTGGTATCTCTGGAGCCTTTTCATCTGCGAATACCACCTCTGATATCCGTACTCGCGGTTCTGATCTGTTCTGATTTCTTTTCTTACGTACTTCTCATTGGCAACTTCCACCAAATACGTTCCGGCAAGTGAGCCGCCCTTAAGCAACGTTTTTTTGTACTCCCTTTGCATCGTCTGATGTTACCCATCAACTCCCGATAACAAGTCGAACGTAGAGATTGCCGATATGTATTCTTTGGGAGTACCCAAAACGATTGTGTTTTGTTCGTTGCATATGTCAGAGGATCTCACACTCAGACCGTCACCAATCATCTCACTTATGGCAGCGCTCATGTAATATCGCTTGTCCTCGGCGGCCCTATCGATATACTTAAGAAGCTCTTTTCCGCTGCGGAAACAGTAACATCCGGAAGATGCTACGTTTGAGACAGTTTCTTTTTCGATAATTGCAGTAATCTGCTGCGGATCATCATCGGCAGAAAGCACATAGCTGTATGCATCGTTATTAGCCGTAAATACGTCTAAGACACAGCTTGCCGTTTCCAGCTGCTTCTTTATTGAACTGAAGTCCCGTCCCCACAAGATTGTGTCAATGTTGTGAACCACGACGGCATCGTCATGATTTGCGTGTCGTAGTCCTTCGGCGGCTGTCAGAGATTGCCCGTCTGTATCATCAATAAAAATAAGTTCCGACGCATCATATCCAAACTCTTGCAAAGTGCTGACTAACTGCGGACGGAACCGCATATCCCTTTTATTTGCCACGAGAAGTAAGTCATCAAATTCTCCAGTTTCTAAGAAGTTTTTAAGAACATAGTGTATAACTGTACGGTTTGAAAGAGGCAAAAGATACTTGGGAATTTCATAACTGAATTCTCGGAAGCGTGTATACCTTCCTGCCATTGTTAATACCAGGCGCATCTTATTCACTCCCAATTCGTCTTAAGTAGGACACTATTTTTCCACAAGTTGTGCTCCATCAAAAACCATTTCATCAGCAAAATCGCATTTACTACCAAATGAGGAGGATATCTATGCAATTGTGTTGCCCTTTCCTCTGGCGGTTTAAGCATTTCATTTGTCCTGAAGTTGTTATACGACGATTCTGGCCAGCCTTCAGTGACTGCTTCTGAATACTGACTCCCTTTCTGGAGATACTCCGTTAGTGTCTTATCATAGAGGTTTGCAAAGCATTCCATATTCTCAGAACTAGAGTAAAACCACATGTCTGCTGGGCCTTCGTTGAACAAATCCCAATATACTTGATAGAATTTTGACATATCGTAATCTATGTTGAAGTCAATGCACTGACATGCCCATGGGTTCTGCTTCCCAGGACCTGAGGTTGAGCGGTTAATACGACCAAGATCAAACCTTGCCTTTATCACACAGTCGTAGCGAAAGTTGTTTTCTGTCTCGTGGGCGCGCATTAGCTCAAAAGACTTTTGTACCGAATAGTGCTGGCTCAGTATCCTTTCAGGACCCACATACCCGGCTCCGGACCTAGAGTTCATGGACCAATTTCCAAGTTGACTGTAAGGATCTAGGTCTCGGCGACTCACCCCATGTTCTTCAGATATTTTTACAAAATCAATTTGAGGCTCTACCGAATATCCTTGTGGCTTGTAAAGGCGGCAAATCTCTTCTTCCAGGTGCGGCTCCCAGTTGTGGTAGAATACATCTACCTCACAGTCATCTGTCGCCAGGTCGAGGATATGCTTCTTGATGTAAGCATGACCGTCGCGACCTCTTGACGTAGTATCTTTCAGTGAATCAAAGTATCCGGATAGGCACAAAGCAATCTTCATAATTTCTTACCTTCACTCATTATAATGTAATTTTTAGTATTTTTAAACTGCTTATTCGCTAATCACTGGTATCTTTTTAAAGATATCAAACTCTGTCAAATCGCGATAAGGCGGTTCTTCCGACAAATCGTCCACATGTTCCGGGTAGTTCTGCATCAGCATTAATCCTCGACAAGCTTGCTCTGGGCTCATATACATGTTCCACCCTTCTTCAACGATGTTATCCTCATGGTAAGGCACTGTGCCTCGGCCTTCGTATCTGGCTTTCTTATACCAATCCACAGCTTCCTTACTGTCGGTTAAGATCATGCCACCCTTTCCAATCTTCAGGTGTTTTTTGATATGAAAGCTTAAACACATGGTGCTCTGAGGGATATACATTTCTGAGGTGAGCCTCTTCGCCGCATCATATATCGGGAACGGCTTAAGTTGGTATATTCCCTTCCATGCAATATCCTCAAACTGCAACTTGGCGGCGGCTTGGAGAATAGATTGAGGGGGAGATAGGTATGTCCTTTTTGGAATCGTAACTTCCTTTCCCTCGACCTTATGATATTTGCATGCCAAAAAGATAGCGTTTGTGCAACTGTTAGTTGAGACTGCATAGGGGGCGCCTGTATAGTGTGCAATTTCCTCTTCAAACATTTGAACTATCTTGTAGGGGTTATGGAGCATTTTCTTTCTCCAGTAGATAATATTTGCGCACAAACCCACAACTTTCAAACAGTCTTAGGCTTGCTTCATTGCCTAGCTTAATCTTGGCCACACAATCAGGATGCAACTTCACCATTTCATTAACCATGAATTTCCCGATTCCTTGACGTTGGAAGTCAGGGTGTGTCGCAACCCCGATATCGTCTCCCACTACACGTATGAAGCCGGCAGGTTCGCTATCAGCCACACAAATATAGAACCTTTCTCCATGTGTCATCATAAACCTTATGTGTTGCTCAGGTTCAATATATTCTTGCTGTATAAACCCAGGAAGTGCACGAGGGTCATTGCGTAAATTTCTTATAAACTCCCAATATTTGGATTCATTTTTAACGAGTTCTAGGCGCACGACTTGTATATATCTCCAAGTGGCTGTCCTTTCCAGTATGCTTTTAGGTAATCCCTTTCCAGCGAAAGGTCTAGCCACTTGTGGAGCGTTGTCCCTATATCAATATAACTGTTTTTAGCGGATAATTTAAACAATTTGTGAATTAGTATCTCACTTAGACTGCTGGCGGAGAACAGAAATACATGGTTTTCTATATTGTTTTGTGTAACCCAGTCAGAAATCTCTTCAATCAAGTGATGATCGTTAACAATGCAGTTTTTTCCTACCCTGAAGTCTTTTACGACCTCGAACGGAAGATTGTCAAACGCAGCGTTTTCGCTACACACCATGACTACCTTATGGTTTTTGAACTCCGGGACGAAGTGATTAACGAACAAAGGATAATTGGCATTCACGAAAAGATTGGGAGTTGTCCAGTGTTCTTCGCCATTCTGGTAGTGTTCTTTGAGCCATGGTATAAACTCTCCTATAGCGCACGTGCAGTTAGCGCAGCCGGCGCCGACGAAGTAATTCTCTTTCTTAAATACAAAAGAATCAAACAGCCCCTCCTTGACGTGAGCGTCGCGCTCTGGGAGGAACTCCTTGTAGTCGTCCGCCGAATATCCGAAGTTATACCTGATGTCTCCCACCTCGACGTGATCAGTTTCCAGGATAACCTTCTTGTTCTGCATAACGAAAACTTCACCATCAGAATATCGTGTGAAGGCAAAATGTTCCTTGTTCTTAAGCTTGTTTAAGAGTAGGAAAAAGTCTTCTACGTATCCCTTGGACACTGCTATATTCCCTCAATTGCAAATATTTCCGCTATCTTCTCAGAAGTGTATCCGTCACCGTAGGGGCACGGCTCGTCGGGGTCTGGAACAGGCTGTTCGTGGGCCCATAAGAAAGCTGCCGGCAGTTCATCCGGGGTGGGGCATAATGTAGAGAACACTCCCATTCCTTCAACACGCTCGGTGGTCTTTCGACACACAATACACTTCTTTCTAAAAAATGATGACTCCTCTTGGAGTCCTCCGCTATCTGTTATGACAAAACGACTCTGGGAAAGCAGCTTGACGAAGTCTTCGTATCCCATGGGATCGACGACACGGACATGTTCAAAGATATCCTTGTGTTTGTAGACGTTTGGATTAGGGTGGATCGGCAAAATGAACTCCAGATCGGGGTTTTGTGCAGCCAAACTGTCAATAGTCTTAAACCAATCCTTAATCAGTGAATGATTTTCCCTCCGATGCATTGTTATGACGATCTTGTTGCTGTATTCTGGCTCAATCTTGACGATGTTATCTAAAACAGTGTTGCCAACCACGTATACCTTTCCTGATATGCGTTCTTTTGCTAAATTGGCGGCTGACTCTTCCGTGGGACATAGGTTGATGTCTGCTAACCGAGATACTGCCTGCCTATTAAATTCCTCCGGATATGGGTTCTCTAGATCATATGTGCGAAGTCCAGCCTCAAGGTGGATTACTTTTAGTTTTCTGTGGAACGCAGCAAGAGCAATTGCAAATGCTGAGGAGGTATCACCCTGTACTAGGACGCTTGTTATCCCTTCAAAAACTTCGTCAGAATTCATTATAGAGGAAACAATGGAATCTAAGCGATTCGTGCCATCCTCAACCTGTAACCTCCTCACGGTACTATCTGAAACGTGAGCTAGGAGATCCTCATGTTGTCCTGTAAAAAGAAGAACGTGTTCAACCTTGTTTTGTAGCTCTTTGATTAGTGGTTTAATCTTAATGTATTCCGGACGTGTTCCAAAACTTATAAGCAGCATATTACTTCTCCTGATCTTTTACTAACACCCACCCACGAGCAACAGCGGTGCTCACACAATAATCTCTCTCGGAGAAGAAAGCCTGATGGCTTAGACTCGAATTGGTGGAGGTTGCTTTATCGTCAATCCCTAATTCATTGCCTAAAATAGAACCGTGAAGCTCTTTATCGTTGGCTGGGTGTGGTGGGCAATAGGTATTGATGTTCCCGTATTTTTGTGCAGCATATGAAAACTGCATGTCCTCGCCATTGTCCCAAGTGATCGGGGATTCTGTCCACAGGTATTTTAGCCACTCTCGCTTAAAGAACCATGCATGACCTACTAAGTCGACCTGGGTCACTTCTTCGTTGTGGGTGGGCCAGCCGCAGCGTTGGTGTGGGTTATATGTTTCTCCCTCTAAAATCACTCCTGCTGAACCTAGAATACCTTCGTGGGTTTCCATCGTGTCTAGGCAATTCTCAAGCCACTGAGAGCCTGGGATGGTGTCGTCATCAAATATGGCGACGTGCTCCGTTTCTGCGAGCAGGGCCGCTGCGAACCTTCCATAAAACTTCCAATTATGATCATTTCTAAAGATCTTGTCTGCGTCAAGCTGGGAAAAATCAAAACCATCCAGGTCCTCATGGTCGTTGACCCATACCCAGATTTGTTTCGGCGGTTTCGTTTGTTCTCTTATCGCCTTGATTTGTGCGTCCAAATTATAGGGGCGCCTGTAGGCGTTTAGAATAACAGTGATGTCTTCATAGGGACTGTTGTTGTTGGGGGAAAAGATGTTTTCGACAAGCGCCGCTATTTCAGTGCGCTTTCCTCGGGTGTGGTCGACCAATTCCTGCCCCTTAAGGGAAAACCAGTCTTCACTGGTTGCCCCAATCAAGCCGTTGGTATAAATCTTACACCCCAACATTTTAGCTTCAACAACTACGCGACTCATAGTTTCCATCACAACAGGGAAAAAGGCAAAACTATCACACTCGCTCAATTCCTTAATGAAATCGCTATGAGCGCTAGGAGGGATCAATTTGTACTCATATCCTTGTTGTTTACAAAACCGTATGGCGCCTTCGGTGTTTTTGACCTGATTAGGCGAGTCCATAATACCACATAAGTTCTTTTTCGGAGCGTTCATATATTCTTCTATTGCTTGTAGATGTTCTTCAGGCCACGGATTGCCGCTGGCATTAACCACATTTTTTAAATGTGTGTTTTTTACCAGAACCTCAGCATGCATTTTGCTTTGGCACATCACAGCAACGGCATCTCGATAAAAGGCTGTATTTATTAGCTGTTCCTTTGGAGCTTGCAAGCCTGGAAACACAGAGGGATCCCGAGTCTTTAGATATTTGTGGTCATGTTCGTATATCATATAGCGCTCACGTCGTAGACGACGACGCGAGGCGGGTGATAAATTCAAGAAATTCCCGACTATGAAGCTTGAGCCAGCATATTCTTCTATAAATGGTAATGTAACTAAATGACTGTGAATTTTAATCGCTTTCTCATCACGGAGTGCAGAAAGTGTGGCAAGCATCTCGTCGTTTACAATCTCTCCGCCGCCTGGGATGTCTTCTTTAAAGAAATCGGCAATTAAAACATACATATAACATCGTTATTCAAAAGTCTGGACTTGTGTTAGCTCAGCGACTGGCGCCTCAATCACTCCTGCCTCAGCGGGTACCCAAACTGCATCGGCAAAAATCTTGCTCTGATTCTCAAAAGAGAACCTCTCTGTAATGTATTTCTTAAGCTTCTTCGCATTACTCTTGTATACCTTATGTTCTTTTATTGTGGAGCGTAGCGCCTTTTTAAATGATCCCTCGCGAGCAAAGGCCCACAATGCCTCAGGAATTATAACTCCTTCCCACAGTGCCTCTTTTTGCACCGGGGCGAGGTCATAATCTACCCGGACGAAGTGGGGACGTGACTTGGTTTTGTTGCTCCCCTTCTTCTTCTTGGGGGCATATAGGAAATCCAATTGTCCACCCCATTCTATAGTAACGACAGGCAACCCTGCGCAGGCGGCTTCAAATAAAGGAAGCCCAAACCCCTCTCCATGAGCGATATTGATTATCGCAGTCATTCTTGGATGAACGTAAAGCCCATGAAGCTCTTCTTCAGTCATCTCCCCGTGTAACAGGTATACATGACACTTAATATCATCCTGAGCTAATTTTGTTCCTGCAATTATCTTCTGGATTAGTGCTGTGGTTCTTTCGTTATCGATGATTGAAGTGTCCATCCCAAAGGTCTTTAGAACCAGACCGGTGGTGGAGTCATCCTTAAACTCTTCGACAAACCATTTTATAGTGTTCTCAAGGTTTTTCCGAGGGCCGTTTTGTGCAACAAACAAAAAGTTGTTTTTTGTTTGCAAATCAAGATCCGGTATTTCAGGAACCAAAGTCCTTACTGGAAAGTTGGCTACAGCAATTGGGGTGTCACATTTATACTCAGGGTATTTTTCGCCAGTTTCCCTGTTCTCAGCATGATACATAGTGTCTTCAAATCCAAACTTTGCATGATTTGACACTACTATTATCTTGTCCATCATGTTGGATTTCTCTACCCACACCGGGGCTATCTTGCTACACTCAATTCCTGCTGTGAAACCAATGTTGTAAGCTGCAATCTTTTCCCACTCGTTGGGTATAGTAACCTGAATTGATATATCGTACTGGGGGTTCGGCTTTTGATTTGCAGTGATTGTCTTGTGGATCAAGTGATCGATCCAGCGACGCTCTTCATCATCTGTGGCTAGCCAACTAGTTTGCCCCCAACCCACATTGATAAGGTGGATATCAAAGCGCTCCTCAAACCTCCTTAAGGATCTGAGAGCGAATCGAGTTTGTTCTCCGTAGCCGCTACGCGATAGGGCAGGTCCTCTGATTATAATCTTTTTTCTCATGCTGCTATTTTAATCCTCTCAAAGCGCCAGCTCTTATAATTCTTTCTAGTGTCCCAAGAACCGTTAGTCTCGATAACTTCCTGCATTAGTTCATCCCAAACCTTCATGGTTTCATCGAAATTGTAATTCTTTAAAACGTGTTTGCGTCCTCGCTTTCCCATCGCAGTGCGTTGCTTCTTTGTCTTATTAAACATTTTTACCAAAGCTTTAACAACAACTTCCTCCGAAAGGCGGTCTTCATAGATCATAGGAATATCCTGAGATCCTATGATAGCCTTAGATGTGGGTTCCATTCCTATCCCGAACCAACTCTTTCCGTCGGTAACTTGTTCTTGGAGTCCTCCCGTCATGGTGGCAATAATTGGAGTGCCGCATGCCAACGATTCCAGAGTTGAGAGCCCAAAGCCTTCTGCATCTGAAACATTAATGGTGCAATCAACCATATTGTAGATTAGGGCCAGTGTTTTTTGATCAAGCTTTTGTGTTGAGAGCATTACTTGCCCGTTATTCACCCCAAGGTTTTTAATGAGATATTCAAGATCTTGCCCATGTGGGTCCTTTGGATCTGTGTGCATCAACAGCATAGCCTTGTCATGACCCACTTCGTCCAAGAAAGTTTTGAACCAGTAGATCAAGGATCCACTTTGTTTGCGTCGGGCATTGCGATTGTTCCAGAAGAAAATAACTCGTTCGCTCTGTGTGGGGTCTTCATGTAGACTTCCCTCTCTAAACCCAGCGACCTCTTCAGCAGAATATGGCTGAAACACGTCCGGAACAACGTGCCCGATGCGGGTGCACGGAACGTCCGGAGAAACCGTGCGTACAAGATCATCAGTCACCTTGGATATCGTTACAATATGATCATTTGAATCATAATATTTTTTATTGAAAATAGGATAAGGATAATTATCCCACACATGATGATAAACCATGGGACACAATGGTCGTATTTCATTTTCAATCTCCCACAACCAGCGCCAAAAACGCGGATCAGTCATAAACCAAAGCACGTCCGGTCTTTCTGCACGCAGAATTCCGCGTATAGCTTCTTTGGTGCCATACCCATCAACAGGGTGAATGACCCAATCATCGCCCCATTCTTCGGTCTTGATGGGATTATAATTTTCATGTTTTATGGCGCCGCCTAGGGAAAAAACCTGATAACGGCCGGTTTTAAGGAGCCCCTCAATAAAGTACCTAGTTTGAGTCCCTACTCCAGAGGGCGACAATGGATGGTCTCCTAGCGTCAGTATCTTATGTTTCTTAGTCATAACTTAATCCTTCACGTACAGTGTTCAGTATTATAGAACTCGCAGTATCCCCATTGGGATTTGCATCCGAGCCTATTCTTCAAAAAGTTCTTATTGTTGATATTGTATAGTGCTTTTGTCAATAATTTAAGGGCATTATCAATTTTTTTATTACCGCTCGTAACACGGAACAGTTCTACTTGGTTATTTTTTGCTGTTCTCTTTAAGAGCGCAAAGTGAGTTTCTATCTGATCAAGAGGAACGTTGTGTTTCTTTGACCAGAAATATTTGTAGAATGTCAATTGATATGTAATCATCCTATCGTTCTTTTTACGAGAATCCCAGCCCCATGAGCAAGTCTTCCAGTCGATGATGTGGTGTTTGCCGTCTGGGGTTTTGACCACCAAGTCGATGTATCCTTTGAAATTATATGGTGCGTTAGAAAATTCTTCAATGTTTTCGTATAGTTGCTCTTCGATGGAAACATATTCAAACTCACCAAAATAGTCATATAGGGCCGGAATAGCCATCTTTGACAGCAGCTGCCCCTGCGTCTCCATCTGTGAGACACGATCTTTATCCATGGTTTCTAAAACGGTGGATGGCAGCTTTTCTAGCTGCTTCTCAAAAGAACCCAAGAAGTATTTCCCTGGTTCTGTTGTTTCTTTTAGAATCAGTTTTTCACAAGTTTCGTGAAGAGCCGTACCAAAAGAGGTATATTCATTACCCTCGAAAGCTCGTAATTTGTCTAAATTAACGAGCTTGTGATAGTGAGGACATGTTGCCCAGTTTTTTAACTCTGAATATGATATGTGTTTCTTTTTATTTTTTTGTTCTTCGGGAACTAGATCGTTTTTTTGTTGTAGTTGCATTAACACTCTTTTTGTTTAAGGAAGGTTGTGGGGTTGTGGTTGGTTCTTCTTGTACCAATGGGGTTTCAACAACTGTTTGTGTTCTTGCAAAAACCCACGTTTTTTTTCGGTTAGTATCGCTTACATTGTGGACGCTGTGTACGTCTTTCACGCATGTCAATGATTTCATCTCAATGCCGCGTGTTTCAAGCTCAGCTATAACATCGGCAGTGCCGCACCAAATCTCTCTATTTTGTGGGCTTATTCTTGATGTCTCATCTATAGCAGGAAGTTCGACACTCACATACATTAGCTCTTCTTTTTCTTCTATATCTATCTTCATCTATTTTCGTCCTCCAATAAGCCCTCTATCTTATTATAGATCGCAGGGCTCATGTTCTTTAAGTAGTTTCGATCTTTTAAAAAATATTCTTCAAACCCAGTAGAAAAGTACTCTCTGAGGGATGTTATAGCATACGGAGATACAAAGAGTCCCATAGATAAGCTCGTCAACAATGGATATCCTAACACTTCGTACAAATACCTGTCAAATTGAGCACTGTATTCGGGATTGAGAAACTGTTTTGCCCACATATTCATCTTACCACTAAACTCTTGCTTAAGCAAGTGAAATAATCTCTTTCTCTTCCCTAAGAATTCGACCTCTATTTTGCCATCCGAATAAAGAAATCCAG
>Ga0080013_1004510_pt1 | contig 13650 bp, 9 predicted proteins | sample ETNvirenome_6_85_FD_69236 | JGI IMG/M metagenome (GOLD analysis project Ga0080013, IMG submission 69236) | Marine viral communities from the Pacific Ocean - ETNP_6_85 (SPADES assembly) (version 2) | ecosystem: Environmental > Aquatic > Marine > Oceanic | place: Pacific Ocean | collected 2013-06-19 | reverse complement strand
CCTGTTATCTTTGCGAATATCTCTCCCCAAGCTGCCTTTGTTGTTAGTAGCTTCTGTATATACCCTATCTTTTCCCAAATGACTGTTTTAATTTGTATAGCAAGGTGCTTTAATGATGAAGCAATAGATAACCTTTCAATACCTAATTTATATACATCTACCGCTGCTGCCTTCTCCTTATATTTCGTTGTCAGCAATGTCCAGTAAACTTCCCATCTGTTTAATGTATTTACAATGGTTTTTTGTATAACAGTAATTTTTGATATAATGTTGGCGTAAATGTCAGCAGCAATTGTCTGGTTTTTATACCAAAGACTAATCGCTGAAAGTTTATTACTTATAGCTTCTTGGATGACTTCTATTTTTCTCAAAGTAGTCCTATAAATTATCACCGGGAGCATCTTAATTTCTTGCATGAGTGTCATATTTCCAAGCCAATATTTTTCACCCATCATTTTATTTTCATACATACCTAATGCAATATTTACTTTTCTCAATGCGTTTTGAAGTTGATTCTGTGCGTATGCTATTACACCAATTGATATCTCATGTTCTTTATACCAATTCTTAATTATGTCAAGTTTTAATTGTATAGAGTCCATAATATATTTTCGCATATCAAGATAATATCGCTTAATTGACCAAAATACACCCTTCTCCGCCAGTTGATTCGAGGAAAACTCTACGACGTTTTTCCGAACACCCAGTGCTATGCTCTGTGTCTGCAACATGTTTGTAAAAGTAGTGAGTTTTAAACTTATCCAGCCTATCAGATTCTTTTTGACAAGTAATATATTTTCCCATATAAGTTGTTTAATACTCATTCCTCTAACTCGCCCTAAGGCAGTATGCCATAGAACATTAGATTGAGATACTATTGTTTCTCGAACTTTGGTCGCAACCAATTTATTTTCTAAAATTAGTCGTAATCTACCTATAGTCATGTCATATATTTTAGCAGCTATACCTCTATATGTCTCTTTATTAAGTAGTTGTTGAACTGTCCAAGAAGTTATCATAGCGTTCTTACGTGTATTAGTTACTAGATTATCTTGAACTGTTAAGTATATTTTCTCTTGAGTTATTGCATTATGATTCATCATAACCAAGTTATATGCAAAACCAACCGCCGTAGAGATAGGCATTATTTTATTAAGTAAATGGAAAGATATAAGCATTTTAGTCATCTGGGGTCCCATTACTTGGAGTGCCTTGACTATCATTTTAACTGGAATTAAATATACTTTTAATACTTGTACTCCTAGTTTGGTTACTTCTAGGAATCTCTCAGCTAAAGGTAGTATATTATCTAAAACTCCTTGTAGTTCTTGCACACCTTTAATAGCAAAAACTTCAAGAGATTTACCAAATTCAGATAATACATAGGTCCCGTCTTCGTTTGTCACAAGTAAACCTTGTAAAGATGCTGTCATCTTACTTACAGCCTCATGGAAGGCATTCATATAACCAGTTCCTTCATAAGTGGCATCTTGATATAAAGACATCATGGCTATATTATTTCTTAATATTTGAATTTGAGAAGAAATAGACATATTCTGAATCTTAATCATCTCATCCAATTCTCCTCCTGCTCCGGCAGTTGCCTCTACTGCTGCTGTAAATTCATCAGATGCTTGAACTAAGTGAACAAACGCAGTTGCACCACGCACATTCAAATCTTGAATTAAAGATGTAAGTAATTCAGTATCATTTATAACTCCTTCATCTAATACAGCATGGAAATTAGCTGCTATTTCTGTTAATTGAAGCATATTACCTTCAGCATCAACAACCTCTACACCAAACTTCTTAAAGTTAGCTGTAGCATCTCCTATACTCTCAGCAAGCTCTGCTACGCCCTGCCTTAATCCACGACCTGCTATACCAGCCTCTAAGGCTCTATTAGTCAAGACCTGTAAAGCACCTAACAGTTGGTCTATAGATTGCCCTGTAGAGGTAAAGAAAGGTAGAGCAAACTTAACAGCGCTTGCTAAATCTTGATACTCAATAAGAGACTTCTGTATAGCATAGGCGAATTTATCTGCCACTAGACCTGCTTCGCTCATCTCCATTTCGAAACCAAACAAGGTCTGTGTAACGAGTTTAGAAATAGTATTGTGGTCTCCCTGTACAGCCATAGACAATTTGAGTGTATCGTTTAAAACTTCCATTGCGTCAGCCGCGCTTAAACCTGCGGATGCAAGTTGATAGAGCCCAGTTGCGCCGTTTTGCATTTCTAAACCGAATTCTTGTCCAAATTGTACAACTTGATTACCAACGGAAAATAGTTCATCGTTAGTAACGCGGAAAACGGAGTTAGCGTTCATTAATTCCCGCTCAAAATCAATCAATTGTGAACTGTTTTGTTCAAGTTTATAATATAAAGCTGTAAGCGCAGATACAGATTCTCTTACTGCGTCTACGAAATTCTGTTTCATAGATACAGCCAAATCGTTAGAAGAACGGACGAGATGTTCTTGAACTACTATTTGAGATTTTTCAGATGTTTCAAGTTCCTTTTGAGCTTTTGTGACTTCATCAGTAGCATCCTTGACCTCGTCTAAATGTTTCTTTTTCTTTTTGTTATATTTATCATCTGCATTATTACGAGCTTTATCAAAACCTTTGAATTCGTCTTCTTGAGATTGTAAAACAGCTATTTTATCTCTAATTTGTTGGACAGCCTCTTTTCCTAATTCTTCTCGTTTTTTGCTGGTATTAATTAAACGAGAATGGGCCTTTTTTCTTAATTCGAATGTAGCAAAAACCTCAGCTCTCTCATCTTTTGAAAGTTTAGCAAAGTTTTTCATCATCTGGGCATAATCTTTACCACCTTTCAAATCTGAACTGAGATTAGCAAAAAGTTTACCTGCTCCTGCGCTTTTACCCATAGTGGCTTTTAAACCCTTTATTGCGCCACCACTGGCCATAGCAGCTTTACCTAAAGAACCATATAAACTTCTAATTTTACCTAATTGACCTTTAGTTGCTGCATCAGTGTAAGAACCTGATTTTTTAACATGATTTGCGAGTTTAGCCTGAGCTGAATCAAGATTTTTTTGTGTATTAGCTAAGTTAGCACGGGCTGCACCCATACTCTGTTTGTTGAGTTTTTTGTACATCTTGGAGGCGAAACCTCCTATTGTCTGCCCTGCCTGTGAAAAAGCCTTAGGAGAAGGCATTGCTAACCCAACGGCTACTCTTGCCGCAAATACTTGACCTGCGAAACCCATTTTATCAAATTCCTATCTTAGATTTCAATTCAGACACTGCTGCTTCTTTTTCAATTTCATCATCATGGAATCCACTTAACGCTTCATATTTACGTTTTTGGGCCATGTATTTATTCCAATCTTGGCGTACGCTAGGTCTATGCTTCGCCATATCACTTATATCCTTAGCTTCATAACCATCCATAGAATGTAAGAGGCTATACTCGTGGCATGCTGCTAGAATACCTTCTAATTCAAAACGAGGGGTTTTTTTAATTTCTTCCCACGTCATATTCGTTTCCTTCATTAAAGGAACATATAATTGTACCGCATCAAGCGAGTTTGTCATCAGAGAGGAAAATTTTCTCGGCTCTCCTGCTCTACACCCATTATTTCATTAGATATTTGATATCTTAATGTAGTTGGGAGTAGACCCCAGTGGTCTTTTGTTATACAAGGTCCATCTGGTTTTTTCTCGTTAGCCTTTTCGAGCATTGATAAAATTCTTTTTCCGCCTAATTCCGTATACATTGCCATCTTTTCTTCTTCAGATGCAGTGTCCGCAACAGGTTTAAATTTTGGTTCTTCTTTTTCTACAAGTTCACAAAATTGATATTTTACTGTTTTTCCTCTAAAATTTGTTTCAGCTTGTTGTACTTCATCAGTAAGTGCAATCAAGTCGTCCATTGACCACATCTCTGTGGTTTCTTCTTCTTCTTTTATTATTTCTTCTTCTGTCATTTTAAATCACCTTTTCTTGGTAGAAGAGCGCAGGCTCAAGCCTGCCCCTTCCGTGTTTTATATCTACAACTCAGCAGTAGTTAAATCAGCTGTATTTCCAGAATTAGATACTATAGGAGTAATATAAGTCATAAACTCCATAGTTTCTTCTGAAGTACCATCTGCGTTAACTGATACTGTGTGTGACTGTACGCAACAACCTCGTACACTGAATACGTCTGTAGTTCCGCTTAGAACTACATGTATACGATATCCTGTGTTAATCGTTGGTTCTTGGAGTGACGAAATCTCTGCGGTGTTCGCACACCCTTGTCTACCACCATTATTGAAAATAGCGTCCCATGCAATGTTACTCTTTTTTCGTGTTAATGATACTGTGGTTTCCTTTTTGATTTCTGCTTTTGTTACTTGTCTTTTACCTACGTAGGTTATATCTTCATCTACCGCACCGATTGATAAATCTACTCCTACTAAGTCGGCTTGTGCAGTTCCACCAGTTCCAGTTCCTAGAGGTACAGCGAAACTTAAAGCTCCTGCTGTTCCTGAAGTTGCGTGAAATCCAACGGCTCCTGCGACTGAAACGCCTGCATAACTCTCTGCGTCTGTGTCTTCAGTTGTAATATAAACTGAACAATCTCTTCCTAAAAAATATGCCATATTTAATTACCTCAATAGTCTGCCAAAGTTGTTCGGGCAAGATTTAATGTATCCCCGTCAGACCCCATTAGGGCGGTTTGTTGGGTCACAAGTTCTATGGTTTCCTCAGATGTACCGTCAGCGTTAAGTGAAACTGTATGAGATTGAATTAAACAATTAGGGAAAGCCATGGTTTCTCCAGAACTTCCACTTTTGAAAACTACAAATATTCTATATCCAGCTTCTACGTTTGCAGATGTAGAGTAATCTTTTGGATTGCCTAATCCATCTGCTATTAAAGGAGTTCCTTCTGCGCTATTACCATAGTCTCCAGCAAGACCCCATCGTGCTGCGTGCTTTCCAGCACCATCTTCTGCCGACGCTGCTAACACCGGACCATTAAAAATCAAGTCCCATGTGTTATTTTTCTTCTTTCGGGTCAGGGAAATTGTGTACTCACTTTTAATGGGCACTTTACCCGTACCTTTCTGACCTATATAGGTGACATCTTCATCAGTTGCCCCTATACCTACATCTACACCAGTGACATCTGAAACAGCAGCTGGCCATCCAGATACCGCAGTACCTTCAGCCATCGAATAAGCAAATACGTCGTAATTTGTGGCTCCATCAGCGGCAATAGATACCACTGTTGTTCCTGCAACGCTTCCACTCAATACTCCGATATTTTTACCGGATTGTACCGTTTCTGTCCCGATATAGACACTTACATCTCTTCCTAGGAAATATACCATTTTTTATACCTCTTACTTTTTTGTCTAGACAACAATCCATTTCATTCTGTAATTAATAATGGTTTGTCCTATATAAAGCTTATGCTCTTACTTAGGTTTAAAGAAGGGTGCTTTATCTGAAACTAGGAAGGGATTACCAGCTCCTCCCATTTTATACCCTCCATGTGCATATACATAAGTATCTGACGTCATTTGACCGTCTAAAAGAGTAGAAGGGTCAACATAACGATGAAATTGACCTTGTCCTGTTCTATAAGCCTCTTTTCCTTCAGGTTTATCAGGCATACCTACTGGTATCGCTTGGTCATAGCCTGCTCTTTGTCCTTTTTGTGATATTTCTCCTTTATCTACTTTTACTAAAAATTGTGTCTGTTCGAATTGAGTTGCCCTATCTTTAAATTCTGCCCATCCACTTGCATCTCTTCCAGCATTCATAAACCATGCTGCTGCGGCACCTTCTCCAGAAGAACTCATCCCTCCTGCATAACCCCATTTTTCACTAAAGATTGAATTCTCTGTACCTTTCCATTTTGACCAATCCCTTCCTATTCTTTTAAGCCACTTTTGAGTAATGGTTTTAGAATTCATAATTGCGTTTGCATAAAAAGCTGCAAACTCTTTAGACATGTGTTTTCCGGACTCAGAATCCTCGCTTAGAAAATCTTCAAATTGACTTTTTAAACTTTCTGCAATTTGAGGAGTAGTAAGGGTTTTTACAGCCTGTACAAATACTTCTGGTCTAAATTGTTGTAATGTTCCCTCAGTCATAGTCCATAATGAAGAACCTATTAAATCCATTCTCCTTCCAGCCAAAACTAAATTATTAGCTAAATCACGGGCAGCCCTATCTCCCATTAATACTTCCCTTACATGCTCGGAATTTAAATTCTTAATTCCGTCTTGTATTAAAAAGTTTGACAAAAGTCCAATCATGTAGTTATATCCTGCCGCACCACCTAATTGCTCAAAATCACCTTCTAAATTAAATGATGTAGCTAAGTCAACAACCATAGTCTGAGTTTTAATCTTAGTTAAAATTAAGTCCCCAAAACCACCCGCAGGTTTACCAGTTTTTTTAAACACAGGTTCTAATCTAACTAAACCCATTAAAGGAACAAAAGTTGCTGAAGGATATTGATAACCACCACTCATAGGAATCTGGTAAATATAAGCGCCTCCTGCTGTTTGTTTACCGTCAGTCTGTCTAAACATTCTTTCAGTAACTTCCCAAAATCTATCCATTAACTGTCTTCCTATATAAAGAACATTTTCAACACCTTTTCTTTCCTTTGATGTCCCTTGATTTTTCTCCATATCTTTATATGCATCCTTAATAGTTCCACCTATCTGTCTATATTCTTTCATAATTTTTTCTACTGCCCTGTTAACAGCTAAATTTAATGCTTTTGATTGAGATAACGCAGGAGACTCATTATAAACTTTCTTCAACTCCTGTTGGAAAAACTTTTCATGTGGTGCAGAAGTAACTTCAATACCTTGTATATTATTAACAAACCCATCTGGTGCTCCTTCTTGGGCGGCAATCCTATTTAATACATATTCCAAGTTTGCAGCCATATCATCATTGGTTGCTAAAAAATCCATACTTTTCTGAGATAGTGTTGAAAAGGACCCTTCTCTTTCCTCTCCCGATGTCATCGCAGCTGGACCATTAACGGTAGTTTCACCTTCAACAGAATGTTGCCATTCGTCTTTACTATGATTAAGTCTAAAATATTCCATAGCCAAATAATCTGTAGTTTCTCCAGAAGTAGCTTTAAACGCTTCAGCACCTCCTGCATCGTTCTCCTGTGATTCATATAGTATATCAGCTAAAGACCTAGCCATAGCAGCACTTTTCTGACGAACTAAAGTCGAAGGATATGCCTTTACAGCTTCATCAAAGTTGGTTCTAAAAGCTTCATAAACTCGAGCCCACTCCGCAGTCATACTTCCTTCATTTTGAGCACCTAATTCTCTTGGAGAAACAGTCCATTTACTTCCTCTTAGAGATTTATTTCCATGAGTGACTTTCTGTTCCCATTTTTTAGAAAAAGGTACAAATATATCAAAACCAAATTCAGTGGTGGAAACTCTAGTCTGAGCCTGCATCTTTTTTGGTGCATGGCCTACATATTCAACGAGAGCCTCTGCCATATTACGTCCTCGTATTCTTAAAAGTTAATAAAAATGTAGTAGTAGCAGACCATACCTCTAGTGCGGAGTTATATCCAATTTCTGAAAAACCACCAAATGAACGGTTATCTATTTCAGTTCCAGAAGAAGTAAAATCACAATCCATAAGAACATTAGCCGCTTGAAGCATTAAATAATTTAATAATCTACGTTGTTTATAGGGAGTGGAACCTACAGTAATAGAGCTATCACGTTCTACAGCTAAATGTATTCTGAATCCTACTCCATAAAGTTCCCCGGTCTTACCATCTACATTCATACCCATAAATTGTTGTTCCATACCATTAGCAACCATCTCTATCACTATACAGGGATATTTTATATCCTCTGGTTCAGGAAATTGTCCAAACACAGTAACATCTGACGAAGACCAAGCAGTCCCCCCAATAAAGGTACCTGTTCTCAAGTTATCAATTAAAGTTCTTTCTACGTTATTAAGATGGTCAGTTGCCATATTTATGAATAAGCCCTCCTACGAGAATCACGATTACCGCGAGTTCTCACACAATTATAAGTAGTAAAATCACTATTTAATTCTTTTAACGAATGTACATGCCATGAAATAGATTTATAAAACTTTATATTTCTAACCATAACAGTATTACCACTTGCTGCTCCAGATACTTCAAATTCAAAATTTCTAAAATTATCTTCATAATCAAAATTAGCTCCAGAAGTCACAGTAGTAGCATATCTTGTACCATCCATATAGATAGAAGTACCACTAGCCACTGTCCCACTAACCCACGGCACATCTATTGTGAGCCAACTACCTGTAGGTATACTCAATGATGCAGGAGTATATGTATTGGCATATCCCGATACGGACGCGTAGGTTGTTCTACATTTAAAGTTTGTAAGCGCTATATTGCTTGCTCCACTAGCCATTATTTGGAACTTTATTCTGTCAGCTTCTAAGGTATTAGTAGCTCCAGTAGTATAATTGAATGTACCATTATAATCAGTGCCTAATGTAGCCGTGATTTGTTGACCATCAGACGCAAATGTAACATCTGCGCTCCCAGATGCCCATCCAGAGGTTCCGCTAGTAGGAACATGGTATATAGTTCTTTGGCTATCTATAAACCTATCCCAGCCCTCTATCTCATCAAAGTTAGGATTAGTAACTGTTTGGTCAAAATTAGAATATCCCTTTATGGTTTGCATATTAGGGGTATAAACTCGTGCTACACCTATAATGTTAGCGCCAGCTTTTTCTAATCTAAAGTCGGCAGTCATTGCAGGGCGTATTAGAGCTGGTAAATTAGGGTATAAAAGTTCTTGAGTAACAATAGTACCTCCTTCTACCCCATAATTATCTTTACCATAAATAGCAGGTCGATGATAAGTTACCATACGACTCTGTCCAGACCTATGTCTGAGTTGACGTAAAACTCTTGCCATATTAACATGACCGGGCCTAACTCCTTGATTACTAAGCACTGTAATCTACTCCCTTTACCGACGGATACATGTTCTTAGTGGCATCAACTCCTTTAACGTTCTTGAGCCAGTTAACTTTTCCGAGGTAAGGAGCAGCATTATATTCAGTTCGCTTAATACTCAAGCTCTTCTTCATGATAAGTGCTTGATTAGCTAAAGTTTCCCAGACCTCATACTCTTTAGTATCATAATAAACTTGAAGGTCTCCAATAGCGATTCTGTCAACGCCTACACCATTCTGGGCGAGGCACGATAGATAACATGTATAATACATAACAGCATTATCATAAGTGTTATCGTCATTTAAAACATAAGTGGAACTAGTGTTCTCATTAAACCATTCAGCAGCTATATTAGCTAATATATCCATTGTAGAGTTATCTAATTCTTCTTGTTCTATACCCGCTAACAAACGGACTCTATTTCTAAATGTAGCATTCCATGATATACTTACTGCCATTACATCATCCCCATAGCGCCTGTACCACCAGCGAGAGCAACTAACATAGCTATCCATCTCCACATGGACTGCTTAATTTCATCTTCCCACATCTGATGGTGATGCAAATGATTAGTGAAAAGTGTTTCAAACTTTTCCATACGGTTGAATACTGTTTTTACACGCTCATCCATACGGACTAAAAGCTCGTCACGCTCCTGCACCTTCATATATACTTTACTCCCGTTATCATATTTAAAGCTTTCCTTACTATTATCATGTATATACCTTACTAGTGTACATCCATCCACCCATTCCACCGACAGTTCCCGGAACCCATATGAATTCATAAAGTGCTTGTTGCACAGTCCCCAATCCTGCTGCGGTTGCTCCAGTCATTGATGTGGCTGGTAAACCAGCAGTTCCATTAACTAGAGTCCCACTTATTATACAAGTACCTGTTAAAGTAGGTCCTCCCGGAGGTCTGTAACTTCCTGCTGCCGTACAACTTACTGTATATCTTTCTCCTCCTACCTGTCCATCTGGTAATGTGAGTGTAGTAGTTAGAGTTGTTGCTACCTGACCTTCGTTGCCAATTGCTTCTACTTCATAAAAAGAGCCTCCATCTGTTGCAGTATTTACTGCTCCTGCATTAGCCGAAGTCATCGAAGATGTTACACGTCCTGTTTGAATAATTTTATTACCCGTCAGTTCTATTCTAGTTCCTGAATCTGTAGTTAAATAAAGTCCTGCACTACTAGCTCCTGAAATGAGAGCACTATTAGTACCTGTTTCCATAATAGTTAAATGTACGTTATCAGCATCATCAGCAAAAGTAACTTGGTCAGAAGCAATACGAATATCGTCAGTTGCATTTATATAAATATCGTCACCCGAATGTAATTCTAAATCACTACTAGCACCTCTAATAAAAGTATTAGTGGCTGAGTCAGCAAAATATAGCTTATGGTTTTCTTCAAATCTACCATCACCATTAACATGTAATTCCACATTAGGTGAAGTTGTACCTATACCTAATCTACCTTCATCTTGGAATCTAGCTACTTCTGTAAGAGTACCTGCTTTCGCAACGTGAAATTGTAAATTACCACCTTCTGAACCATCAGTAATAACGTCTATACCTGATTGTATTTGTGCAAAATTAGTTTTGTTATCTCCACTGTCATTCATCTGGAACTTTATCGCGGTGTGACTTCCTCCGTGTGAGGATGCTGGGTTATGCCAAAGAGATATTCTTGAGGATTGGTCTCCAGCTCTATTACTCTCGAATAATGCTGTAGAGATATCGGCGGAATCTATTACATGTAATATTGGATAATTGCCATTACCTGCTCCTGACACTAATGCTACATTATAACCTGCATGTCTAACGTCTAGTTTATAATCAGGTGCATTTGTGCCTATACCTAAACGCCCCGTATCAGCTTTAAATCTCATTTTTTCTGAGCCACCATCTGTTTCCCAAGCAAAATCACTAGCTCTTATTGTAACTTGGTCTTCTGCATCTATCAAAACGTGGTCTGAAGCGTGTATACGCATGTCACTACCAGAACCTTGTATATATTCTGTAGCAGCTCCTAACTTTAATTTACCTCCTCCTGAAGTATCTAAGAAAAGGTCAGTACCGTCGAATGTAAGATTAGCAGAATAATCAAAATCATCACCACCTGCGTTAGTATATGGTATTTGGTTATCTGAACCAAAACTAGCTCCTCCTCCTCCATGCGCATCCACATATCCTGCTGTCACAAGGTCAGCGTCAGAAGTAGAAGCACTATCAGTACTCTTCTTAATATCAGTTGTTGTTACTCCTCCTAGAATAAAGTTAGTTGAGACTGTTAAGTCTGAACTGATGTCAGCATTACGTACAGTCATTTTGGCATTGGAAACATCATAATTAAAATATGCTAATGTCGCAGCACTTACTGTATTTAATAATCTTCCTGCCTCATCTTCTACAAAGGTGATTGGAAATACTCCTCCTGAACCTCCAGTCCAGTTAGTTCCTGTTACTACTGCTGTAGAAGATTGGTCATTTAATTTTGAAGTGTTCCAGTATAAGTTAGCACCAGAAGCATATATTCGATTTGTACCTGCTAAACCTGTGCTATCAGATAAGTATATATAACCTGCATTATATATTATATCACTTATATGTAACTCTTGCCATTTTAAAGATGCCGTTCCTAAAGTATAAGTATCATCAGTTAAAGGTCTCATATTGTGAGTATTTAAGTTACCGTTTATATCAACATAATCACTTGAGAAGTCACCTCCGATAAGTGGAGTTCCTTCTCCTTTATTAATATAAAGTTTGTTACTCTCAGTGTTTGTGGATGAAGGTCCTGCTCCATAACCTAAACAGACATTACCATCACCTGTTGTAATTTTTTGACCTGCTTCATATCCTAAAAATGTATTATAATCTGCTGTAGTAGTTGTATAACCAGCTCTGAACCCTACCATTGTATTGCGTAAACCAGTAGTTAATATTGCCGCTCCTGCACCTAATATAGCGTTTTGACCACCAGTTGAAGAATCTTGAGAAGCTTTTAAAGCATCCTTCCCTACAGCAGTATTTAGTGCAGCCGTAGTATTTCCATGCCCTGCACTACCTCCTATAAAAGTATTATCATCCCCTGATGTTAAATTATATCCTGCTCTGTATCCTATAATAACTTCAGCACCACCGTCTGCGGCAGCTGCACCAGCAGCTTGTCTACCTATGATAACCGAACTTCCTACTCCTGTTGCTAAAGATGCAGCTTCACAACCTATGAAGACATTATAATTACCTTCATTTGTATATCCAGCTTTACGTCCTACGAATACAGACTCATCTTCACTTGTAGCTGTATAACCTGCTACATCTCCAATAAAGGTAGAGTAGTTGCCGTTATTATTATATCCTGCTTCTCGCCCCACATATACGTTTCCGACTTGTGTGGTACCTTCGTAAGCCGCGCGATATCCTATGAAAACATTCTCTTCTCCACTGGTTTGTTCATATCCAGCACGCCATCCCATGACGGTATTATAACTTCCGGTGAAATCATATAGAGCGCTCTCACCTACGGCAGTATTCCTTCTACCGCTTACTAAAGTTCTCATAGCACTATTACCCACAGCAGTATTTAGATATCCAGTAGTTATATTACCCCCAGCATAATATCCTACTAATGTATTTTGATATCCCGTAGTTACATCATATCCTGCATAAGTACCTACAGCTACGGTATCATATGGGTTGGTAGCATTAGCCATAGCCTGTCTTCCTATGGCTACATTACTGTCTCCCGTCATTCCAGCGGCAGCACCTGATAATGCACCTTCTCCTATGGCGACATTATAATTCGCACCAGAGGCTACATACATTGAATTCTTACCTATAGCCACATTCTTTACCGAAGTTGTATCCTGAGTAGCATGACCAGTCATAGCTCCGTGACCTATAGCTGTGTTATTATTGCTTGTTGTAAGGTTTGTAGCTGAATTATACCCTACCAAGGTATTATAATTAGCTGTTGTAATATTCCTTCCAGAATATCCACCTATTGCTATTGTCTCATCAGCATCTGTAGCATTTGCTAGTGCGTTATACCCTATACCTATTATGTGACTAGCAGTAACAAGTCCTGAAGACATGGCGTTTTTACCTATAGCTATGGCATAGTTTGCTGCTGTTGCAGTTTTCAAAGTGTCACTACCAATAGCTACATTGTATCCTCCGCCTATTAGAGCCTCTCCTGCTTCGTCACCTATAATGGTATTCTGTTCACCAGTTGTAATAGCTCTACCGGCATCTCTTCCTATAGCTGTATTTGAATCACCAGTTGTTAAAGAATATAGTGCTTGATAACCAATACCTACAATATTTTGTGCATCCTCTACAGCTAGTGCAGCTTCTCTACCTATAATTACGGAGTTATCCATACCAGTTGTACCTGATGCAGCCTTGTAGCCTATAGCTACGTTATAATTAGAAGTATTATTAGCAGCCCCTGCTAATGCTCCATTACCTATAGCTACACTTTGTTGTGACCCTGAAGTAAATGCCATAGTATTAACTCCTATAGAAGTATTATTAGATGATGCAGATGGTTTATTAGTTCCATCTCCCAACATTGAACCACTACCAATAACTGTATTAGATGAACCAGCTGCATGATTATAAAATGCTACATTACCTAGAATGGTATTACCACCA
>Ga0080013_1004509_pt1 | contig 13653 bp, 11 predicted proteins | sample ETNvirenome_6_85_FD_69236 | JGI IMG/M metagenome (GOLD analysis project Ga0080013, IMG submission 69236) | Marine viral communities from the Pacific Ocean - ETNP_6_85 (SPADES assembly) (version 2) | ecosystem: Environmental > Aquatic > Marine > Oceanic | place: Pacific Ocean | collected 2013-06-19 | reverse complement strand
AGAAGTAGGAGAGGTGAACGCATGATTCCACGAAGCGAAGGATTACGAGCCGCCCACGAGGCGAACCAAAGTATAAGTAAAGAAGGACGTGACTTCAACGAGAGTCAGAAGCGGTACCGTGAGAACGAGTGGACCTACCGGTACACGGCAGGTGCAGACCATCGAGAGTTGATGGAGGTGCTGCGCCAGATAGAGCACAGCCTGCGGGCGCTGGCCGAAGTGGCCGAGCGGCTGCTGAAGGGTGACAAATGACCCGACTCAAGTACTGGTGCGCTAAAGGTCTGTTGACCCTCGCTGCCCTAGCCAAGATGTTCGTGCTGCCTGTCAAGAAGGGGCGCGGTTGAGTCTCCGGCTACTCAAATGGCCGGGAGGTAAAGGCAACTTGCTGCATGACCTCCTGCCACTCATACCTTATGACGAGGTATTCGTCGACGTGTTTGGAGGTGGCGGTTCAGTACTCCTGAACCGTCACCCCTCACCCGTCGAAGTCTACAACGACCTTGATGGCAACCTTGTCAACCTTTTCCGGGTGATGCAGCACCCCCAACATTGCGTCGAACTCGAACGCAGACTCCGGTCAACGCTCTACTCCAAGTCCGAGTTTGTCAAAGCCATAGCGATAATACGAGGCGATGCAGCACCCTCCGACGACATAGAGCAGGCGTGGGCCATGTTCGTGAACATGAATCAGAGTGTCGTCGGTCGGGTCATACGGACACAGGGCAACTGGGCCCGTGCCGCCATCTCCGTAAGCGGCGAGTCGGCGGTGATCGCCGGATGGAAGTCGATCATTCGGCGTATGCCCCAGATGTACCAGCGCCTCTCGCAGGTGATGGTGGAGGAGCGCGACGCCGTCGAGTGCGTCGAGTATTGGGACGGCCCCGCCACCGTGCTGTACGCCGACCCGCCCTACGTTCACGACACACGAGTGGAGGACACCTACTACGCACACGAGATGACCAACGAACAGCACGAGGCGCTCATCGCAGCCCTCATCGCAGCAAAAGGCAAAGTTGTAGTATCGGGGTACGACCACCCGATCTACAACCAACTCGACGAGAAGGGCTGGGACCGAGTCGAAATCAACACCGTCACCCATATGACAGCAAGTCAACGGTCAAAGGGTGAAGGCTGGGACCGAGAGGTCAAACCACGAGGCGAACGGACAGAGGTGATATGGCTGAATCAACAAGCGACGACGAACCGATCCCCTTCGCTGCTCGAAATGCTGTGACCGAGGCAAGCCTTCGTGCTGTGGGACTACTCGGAGCCAACTACGATGCCGACCCCAAGTTCTGTCGACAAGCAGCACACCTGTTCTTAGAGGGGTTAGAAGAAAGCGAACTCATTCACCTCGTCGCAGTCCAAAGTGTTTGGCTGCTCGAACAGATGGAGTACATCGAGCGCTGCACCAACGGGGAGGTCCCCGTCGCAGGTCAGATACAGGAACTCGGACTCCACGTTGCTCAGAAACGGGTGTTCGATGAAACATAGGGCAATCTGTTACGACGACGAGGGTCGAATCGAGTGCGTCTGCCGAATCCGACAGGTCTTAGAGTCGCTCGACCATGAGATGGAGAGCGTCGCCGAGTTCGCTCTTGAGCGTCGGAGCGTGGAAACGCAACTCGAGAACAACGTCGGGTCCGTCGTCGGCCAGCACCCCGGAGTCGACGAACCCGTCGATGGCTGCCTTCACGGCTGGAAAGCAGGCACCAGTATCCTGAGCGCGCCTGTCCCTGAGGTGAGGGATGGCGGTGACGATGCACCTATCTAGTTTCGGCATCCGCTCCTTCTTGGCGAGCCAACCGAACGACTCACGCCACGACTTGACAAGCCCAGCCCGGTGGTACTTGTTGCTCTTGCCATACAGGGCGTTCTGTGTGAACGGACGCTCGTAGTGAACAAGATGCCAAGGCCCGTCACGCCTCGGGTCGTAGTTACTCATCCAACAGGTCTTCAGGTTCACACTCGAAGACGTTGCAGAGCGAGAGCATGTGGTTGTGCCTTATCGGCATACGCCTGTTCGCGTACTTCGACAGCGTCGACGGGTCGATACTCGCCAGCGCAGCCACCCGGTACATGGGTGCGCCGCTGCGGGCGATCATTTCGCGGAGCCTAGATGGGCTACCACGAGTAGCGATGATGGGGATGGCTTCACCAAGTCGGGGAGGCATTGTCACAGTCGTAGATTATACTCCATCCAAGAAGTGGAAAGGACTCAAGATGGAAGAAAAAGTATTAGCGATACCAGCCGCCCGGCAGGACGAGATTCTCCGCATGCTCGGCCTCGACCCCGGAGATGTAGCCACCGAAGCGCTGGTTCAGATATGCAACCGGTACGGGCTCGACCCGCTACTCAAGCACGTCGTCCTCATCGGAGACAAGGGGCGCAAGAACACCTACATCACACGGGACGGGCTGCTATTCGTAGCCCATCAGTCCCGCCAACTCGACGGCATCGTCGTCCTCGAAGAAGGGTCGGACAGCAGCGAGTGGTGGGCTGTCGTGGAGGTGTACCGCAAGGACATGAGCCGCCCCTTCAGGTACCGTGGCCGCTACTCCAAGTCGTCGATGAACAAGAAGTACGGGCCGGAGATGGCAGTCAAGTGCGCCGAGGTGATGGCGTTGCGACGCGCCTTCAACGTGGCCCTGCCCACCATAGAGGAGCAGTGGGACACACTCCACGACCAGGTCGGCGACGTTGTCGTACTCCAAGAGCACCACGTTTCCGAACACGACAATCCATTGCAGTCCGACGGCGTGCTAGCCGACGCAGAAGACACATGGGCAGACGCGGTGCTCTTGTCCAAGATCAAGCACCGGCTCAACGCCGCCGGGGGTCATAAGCGGAGAGAGTTCCGTGATAAGTTCGGCAGTCTCGAAACCCTCGACACCGAGGCTGAGTTGCGAAAGGCGTATGAATGGGTCGACCAACACACTTCGGAGGTGGAACCGTTTTGAAAGGGTGGCGACACCTTGCCGCCTGCAAAGGTGCCCCCGACTCCGAGTTCTTCGCCCGATCCAGCACCTACGCAGAGCAGCGTGCAGTCGAGTTGTGCCGGGGTTGCCCCGTCGGAGACCCCTGCCTTGCCGAAGGTGTCAGCGAGGAGTTCGGAGTGTGGGGTGGGCTGACCGTCCAACAGCGCGAGTACTACGGCCCCGAGTTGGAGGCATACGTCAGGAGCGTCGTCGACCCACGATGCTCCGGCGGATGGTGGTTAGGAAACGATACTCGGGGAGCCGTCGCCGGTTCGAGTGGCGACGATGCTCTTGAGTAGCGACACGACAGCCGCCAACCCAGCCGTCGCTGCACCCTCGGTGGACGACAGGTCCGTCACCACGACCACACTCAGGAAAGCCTGAGCGAAGGTCGCAAGCGCCCGCTCCAGTATGTCAGTAATCTTGGAACCCATCAGTACGAACCTCGTTTCGCCTTAGTTACTTTCTTGCCTGTCTTTTTCGCATGCGACTTGGCAGCCTTGCGGCCAGCCTTGTTGTAAGCGAAGTGCTTGCCGTCCACCTTAGGCACTTAGGATCATCTCCAAATACTCGGGGTCTTGTTGGGCCATTCTATACAACTCTTTCACATCCCACATATGACCACGGATACGAACCCTCTCGTACCGTAAGGCCCTACTCCAGTCGCCTGTTCGGAGCGCTCTGTTCACCGTATCAGACGCAGCCCGTTCACGAGCAAGACCAGCCCTGACAGCCTCCTGCTTCCGGCTACGCCGACGGGGCGAGAACGGGATTCCGAACGCACCATAGATGCGGCTTCGGAAGGCGTCGGGGTCACGAGACCTCAGTTCTCTCAACTGTCGGGCCGGGGTTCCAATCCCGATGGACTCCATCATGCCCCACACGCCCAGCACCTGCGGCACTAGAGCCTTCGGCAGAGTCTCGAAGATGGTCGGAGCAACAGGACGGATACGGCCACGCTCCTCGTCGTACATGACCTCCGGGTACAGGCTGGCACGGCCCGTTATCGGGTTCACACCCAGTGTCTCTTGGACAACGCCGACGAGTGGGGAGGTTTGCGACATGAACCCGATGATCGTCCCCGACCCCCACTCCCGTGTGTCGAACTGTGCGTACTCCACGACGTCGGTGAACGGGTTCACACCAGTCAAGGCGAACGACCACTGCTTCATGTCCTTGCCCTCCTTGCCGACATACAGCATCGAGTCCAGCCATTGCGGCAACCCCTGTTGCCTGTCTCGCATCTCTGCCTCTGCAAAGTTGGAGAGCACAGCCACCCGCACCGGGTGATCGAACGGCATCGTGAACGTGTACTTCAGGATGTGCTTCATCCACCCATAGAATGGGAAGACCCGCCGCATGACGGTGCGCTCCCACGGCAGCATCGCATCCCAATCCTGCAACACCTTGTTGGCGAGGTCGATCCCCGATTCTTTAGCCGCTTTCGCTGACGCACCCCTACCCTTCATCCGGTCGACCTCATGCAGGTACGCAGCGGCGCGGTACACGTTGTCGAACCACTCGTTGACACGGAACGACTTCCCTGCCGCGTTCTGCACCTTCTGAAAGATGTCACCCAAGAACGAACCCTCCGCCATACCCCACAAGAAGTTCGCGTCGGTGTCCTTGAGCACCAGCCGTGGAGAGAACTGGCGGGTCAGTTCAGGAGGTGCATACGCTGTACCTCGTGAGATACCCGTCGGCATCCTGTTGCCCTTCACCATCTCTGCACCCTCACGCAGGTGCAGCAGCAGACCCGGGTCGGTGCGAGCCATCGTCATCACCAGCCCACCGATGGCGTTGTAGACCAAGAACCTGGGTGACAGGGCCAGTGCGCTGATACGAAACACGTCCATCGCCTTGTCGTACAGGCCGGTGAACGGGAACATCCCACCCGCGTTAGCGAAGTCTTGGAGTGTCTTAGCGACACCCTTCGGCACCCAAACGTCCTTGACTGCCACGTTCTCTGCCTTCTCAGCGATCCCTAAACCCTTCGGGGTGTAGTTGACGGTCTTGCCCGACGCGAACTTCTGCGTCACCCCCCATGTGGTTGGGTCTACCTTCGTCCAGTCTTTCGTGATGATCGAGTGAGCAGCCGCATCCGGCTCCCACCCCTGCTTGATGAGTTTCTCAATCTGTACCTCGTACCGGGTAATCAAGTCCATTTGGCTCGCACCGAACATCTCGTAAATACCCGGATGCCCCTCCGAGATCAGCCGACCCTCCTCACCGTGGGTGTACTTCGATGGGCGACCGAAGAACACCTCCTCCATGCCGGTACGTCGAAGGTGGTCCAGCATCCAGTCGTGGATAGCGAGAGCGAAGTCCCTTGTGTACGGCTCCACGTTGATACCCCTGCGCTTGAACTGCTGAGGTTGAATCGCCTTCGTGTCGGCCATCTTGAGGTGCGACCTGTTACGCAGCCTGTCGATCTGCCGATGCGGCAGATACTCAGGGGAGTACCGGCCCGACTCGATCATCGAATGAATCACCTCTGTCGCCTGCTTCGTGACCTTGTTATAGGCATACTGCGACATGCCCGCCTCCTCGAACGCCTCACGCAGCATGCCGAACCTCACGGCCTTCTCGGCACGAGCCCGTGCAGGAACATCCGTAACCTGGTCGAGTGCCTCACGAATGAGGGCCTTGCGGACCCTATTCAGGTTCGGTATCCACTCAGCAGGAACCGACTTGCGACCCTTGAGCCACTTCGCCTTGCGCTTCTGAGCATCAGTCAGGTTCTTGAGGTCCCCCTCAACAATCTTCTGCCCATCCTTGCGGGCCTTGGCAGCGTTACGTCGACCCGTATCCCACGCCTTTTCGAGTTCGGCCAACCGCTTCGTCATCGTTTTGATCGTGTCCCCAGACGGGAGTTTCGCATCGAGTTCGTCAATCTGTCGACGTAACGTCTCGACGGCGTCGACGATGTCGTTCCCGACTCGTCGACTATCCAGCACGTCGCGTGCATACCTGCCGTGTCCCGACTTCTTATTGTTCGGGGTGATCCGCGCCCTTGCCGACGCCAGTTGCTTCTTCGCTGCCGCCGGGTTGCCGTCAACTCTCAACGACTCCTCGGCCTTTCGCAGAAACTCCTTCGCTTCGGCAAACTGCTCTAGGAACTTTGGCAACGAATCACCCACCAGCCGAAGTTTTTTGACGACACCTCCCCGTGTGCCCTTCATTCGTTGGGCACGCAAGAACGCTGGCGACGGGTCCGAATCCACCTGCTTTCTGATCGGCTTGGACGCAGCCGCCTTCGCAGCAGCGGGTTGCGCCGGTACACCTCGCGCCTCCAGTTTCGCCACCTCCTCCTCGATGACCCGCAGGTGCTTGAAGTGAATCGAGTCGGCACCCTTGACGGCAATGTCGTCGAGTTGGCTGTAAAGCATTTCCAAGGTCACCGAGTCGACGTGCTTGTCGGTGACCTTCTTGACCTTGTATTGCCGTCGCACCACTGGGACATCCTCCCCAGCCTTGGCCCTTCGGAGTTGATCCTGCGCGTTCTCCTTGTGCCGAACGAGGTCCTGCCTCTTGTTTTCCGCGACCCGAACCGCGTCGACCAGCGGATCGTCGGCGGCAAGTCCAGCGATTACGCCGGGTTGCTCCACCGACTGCTTCCTCAACTCTTCGAGCCGCTTGGTGTAACGCTCCATCTCCATCTCCGCCGACCGGATCAGATTCTGCTCGGCTCGGCTGAACTCCTCAGCCGGTTTCACCCCACCCTTCACATCAGTAAGGACGTCGTCCAACAACTTGTTGAGGTCCCCGGCAAGCGCCTTCGACATCGCAGATTCAGCACCTCTGATTTCGTCCCGTAGGGTCACGACCACCGCGTTGAGTTCCTCCACCGATTTGGCACCCTTGACGTCGTCCAAGATTTTCTCCACCAACGCAACAAACTCCGGTTCACCCACTCGGAGTTTACGCATCAGTTCACCCGGGGTGCGGAGGTCCTTCTTGTCCTTCTTGGGCTTCAACCCAGCCCGGTGCCTTCGAGCAAGGTCAGCCCTCCTCAACAGCCCGTGAGCAGTGCTCGTGGCTTTTGCACTCATCTCGCCGAGAAGGGCAGACACCGGCTCGTCGGCCTTCGTCAACGGGTCAAGGGTCTGACCTGCCCTGACTCGGGCAAGGTCCGATTTCAAACCCTTCTGAACCGTGGCGAGGCTTGCTTCGACCTGCACGATGGCGGCGTTGACCTCAGTGATCTCCGGCGGGCGACGCCACTTGTTGACGTAGCCGCCCAGCACCGGCTCCAACTTGTACCGCTTCTCGACAACGCCGACGACTACCTGCCCCTTAGGCTTGGCTAACGCGTCGCGCCATGCACCGTACTCGTCGAGTTGGGTGTACGGACCCTTAGAGAGTCGTGCTGTGTCTGTCTGCTTGACGAACCGGGCCACCCCGTCCTTCACCAACTTCTGCGCCGCCGCCAGAGGAGCCCCCTGCGGCTTGCGCCCCGTCTTCTTGGTAGTGAACGCACGGTGCTCCTCTGGAATCCGGTTGTCGAACTCCCGCTTGGTGGGCGGCTCGTAACCCTTCGCTTTGATCTGCTCGAGCGTTTCCTTGATTTGACTCTCAGGAATGTCCTTCAGCGGGCCAATCGTTTCTGCGTCGGCAAAGAGGTGCGGGAAGGCGAGGGGGTCCGCCAGGTCGGACAGTTCGTCTACCTCGCCGCGGATCACATGCTCCGCGAACTCATTGGGGGACATGCCCTCCGTGCCGTCAATCACCCGCTTGTCTATGTAGCCTTCGAGCGCGTCGTTGATCTCCTTCGCTGTGGCACCCGCCGCCTCCTCCGCCCGCTTCAGTGTGGCCTCCGCCTCCAATATTTTCTCGTTGAGTTCGTTGCCGCGGAGGAGCACAGCGTCCTTAGCGTCGTCACCGAGGTCGATGGAAACCTCCTCCCACCATCGAGCGCTCCCTTCTGTTGGCCGTCGTTGACCTGGTTCTCGCTTTTCGATCACCTCCTTGGTCGGGATTTCACCAGTTGTCGAATCGAGCCGTTTGCCGTCATTCCACAGTTGCTCACCGGGACGCAAAGGCGGCAGGTCAGACGGGTACAGGCGCTCAAAGTCCTTGTAAACCTTCTTTGGCTTTTCCTCCTTGAGTACCCGCAGGGTTTCCGTCAGCCTCGCCTGAGCAGCGTCGATGCGGCTCGTGAGCCTGGCACCCGGGTCGGCCACCTCGGCACCGAGCATCGTCTCGACCTCTTTCGCATACGCCACCCGGTTCGACTGCCACTTCTCGTACTCGCCGAGAAGTTCCCGCAGTTCCGTCCTAGCCGTCCAAGCCGCCTGCAACGACTCCTTCCTCTTGATGTGCGCCGCGTCCCACTTCCCTCTAGCCTTCGGTTCCATCGTCTTGCGGTCCGCCTCCGCAATGTCTCTCAAGTACTGCACGATGTCCGGGTCTGGGGGGAATATCCGAACGCTGCCATCCGGCATCGGCACCCGGATCAGTTCATCAAAGTCGACCCCCTTAGACTGCATCGACTCCTTTACCATGTCCCACCACTCGAGCACCTGACGATGCCGCGCTGGCAAAGCAGCCTTCTCCGCGTCCGTGGCAGTTTCGGCCAGGTCCCACAGCCTCGCCGTTTCCTGCTTCGTGATGTTCGGAACCACCTCTCTGGCGATACCCTCCACGAACTCCGGGTAGGTTCCGATCTCCGGCGTGATCGTCAACGCGTCTGGACCCTCGCCACGCACCCTCCTATTCGTCTGGCTAATCCACCGCGCAGTCATAACTGACTCTTTGCCGAGACCCCGGTTCGCCAGATTCTGCCGCAACCTCTCAACCGGCGGAAGGTTCTTCAACGCAGTCCCCGCCTTGGTTGTCAACCCAGCCGCCGACGCAAACGGCAACACATCCAAAAGGGTGAACACAGGATGCTCGGCGAGTTCCTCGGGTCGGCCGCCAGCCAGTTCATGCGCGACGTAACTACCGGGTGTCAACCGAATACCGGGAGCCATCGCCAAAGTTTCGATGGCTTTGCGTTCCTCACCCTGAGCGAGACTCTTGTTTATCTCCGCCATTTTCGCGTTCAGGCCCTCTGGACCCGGGTCGGACAACAACTTGACCTCGTCCACGAGGAACCCGGGTAACTGCGGCAGCGAATAGACCAGCATCTTCAGGTCTTCAGCCGCGTTCTCCAACAGGCCGAAGGGACCGAACCCGCCGTCCTTGCCCTCCTCCGCCGTCAAGTTCCCCGCGAGACTCTGCACGGCCACGAACGCGTCGTAGTCGCTCATCGGCGTACCGCCACGCTCGATAGACAGCAGGTCTGTCTTGTAAGCGTCAGTGAACAACTTCAAAGGCAGGCCATGTCGTTGGCCGACCTTGAGTCGTTCCCGCCACCGATCTCGGGCTAAATCAAGATAACCGGTGTAGCCAGGTCGGACAGGAGTCGTGGTCTGAGGCACATCCCCAGCCTACGAGAGGCTTCCGGCGAGCAGGTCCTCGAACGAGGCAGCAGCACCCGGACCCGCCGCCCATTCTTGATCGAATCCAGCCTGCTGCTGACCCTGCAACCCTTGACTAGTGGTCATTGCTGTCGTCAACGGCTGCATGGCAGTCGCCGCCAACCCCGTCGACAGTGAAGAAAGCGTCCAAGCCTTCCACTGTTCGAGGCTGGCGCGCGCCTCGTCGTCCTTGATGTGATCGAAGTCGGTGCCCCCCACAATGTCGAGCACAAACTGCTCAGGCTGCAAGTACTGTTGCATCCCCTCTGCCATCTTGTTGATGTCGGCCGCCGAGTAAACCGGCTCCGCAGCCTCCGGCTCCCACGGGAACCCCTCGAAACCAGACATACGGCCAGCGATCATAAAGATGTCAGCAGTAGCAGGCATCAACCCAGCCTTCTGCATCTCGGACAGACCTATCAGAGTTTCCGTCGCTGCGGCTGCGACATTGGGCTTCGACCCTTCCTCGCCGTGCTTCGACACATAGCCTTGGTTCTGCGCTGCCGCCGTGTACGCCGCCATCACTGTCTCCCTCATTTGCTCCTCGTCGGATGGACCCTCGGACCCACCGAAGAACGCGCCACCCACAAGGGGCAGGGACTGAATGACGTTGCCAAGCAGCCCTCCCGTAATCACATTGAGTGCAACCCCGGCTGTCGCACCCATCGCCATACCCCACGGTCCGAACGAAGCCCCGATCGCAGTCCCGATCTGAGCACCCTCCACGACCTGGTCGGCAAACGAACCCTCCGGGTGAATCTGGTTCACACCCGACGTCAACGAACCGACAAGCCATGTCGGACCAATCGCGTTCAAACCTGCGAAAGCACCACGAACAGGCGCGTACTTGCCCAACGCACCAGCCGGGACCGCGGGTGCGGTCTTCGTCGCGGCCGCCCCCTTACCAAACAGACCCCCTTCGGCTCCGAACGACTTGCCGAAGATGGCCTTGGGGTTACGGAACTCCTTGTTCTTGAGTCCACCAAGCCAAGTATTTGTTTCCGCCGACGCAAAGTTGAATCCCCACTTCCCCTTCGCCTTATCCGCCGCGTTCCACGCAGCCTGCGCTTCCTTCGCGGTATGAGTCCCCGTATTGCTAAAGCGAGGTTCCCGCCACGATTCCATCCCCATCTCACCCCGCACCGCCAACTCGAACCCCCTCGGAGTACGGCCGCCGTAACCCGGATGACCAGTCGATCCTGCCGGACCCATCGCAATCGCCGGAGTACGGCCGGGACTGCGGCCAAATCTTTCGCCCGGTCCGAGGTGCAGCGATTTTTGGGGCCGATCGAACACGTCGTCGACCCGTGCCAGTGCCGTACTCGCCGGTGCCCGCCCGGTGGACGGAGGAAGTGGCTGATGCCGGAACCCAGCCAACGGCTTACCCATACCGGACACCATGCTCTGCTGACCCGGAATCTGCGACGACGGCAACGACGGGTTCGGAGGTACAGGAGGCTTGAGCGCAGCCGCCGGGGGAGGCGGCGGCAGCGTCGGGTAGCCACCTGCCTTTGGCGGGAAGGGTTGAAGGGCCAGCCTCTGCTGCCCGAAGCCGCCCATTGGGTGAGCCTGGGCGTAGCCCACACCCTCGCCCAACTGTGCCGCCAAGCGTGCATCCTGCGCCGGACTCAGAACACCGCCACCACCAGCCCACCCAGGCTGCGGTGTCCCAGCAGGCCACATATAAGTACCCGTCAAGCGACCGGGCGGCGGAATCGGCTTGCCACCTGTGAGCCACGACGGCAGATGAGGAGCACCAGCCGACGGAATACCTCCGGGTGATATCGGGGCTCGACCTTGTGTGGGCATCGGCGTCCCCGGCAACAGACCTTTAGACCGGCCACGACCCAGCGCCTCAGGCCCAAGTCCCTGAGCCTTGAGTGCCCGAGGACGCGCCATCGGGTCCGGTTGGGGTACCCCACGCGTGACCTGACGCAGCGCCTCGTTCTCCGCCAGCAACGCACGAGTAACCTCCGGCCCACGGCTCGCAGGTCCGAGCCCGCTGCCTCTGCTGGGACCGAGGACACCAGTCCTTGACTTACCACCGCCGATCCCCAACTGCTGCGTTCTGCGCTGCTTCATCTGCGCTAAAACGTCGTCTATCTGCTGGCCGTAAAACTCCGAGTTCGGGTCCGTAATCAGGTGTATAGCCCGGCCTTTTTCCGCCGCGGTCCAGTTCGCCACACTCTGCATGTGTTTCGGCCTACCCCGACCGCGGCCTGGACGATCACGCTTCATCACATAGGGCTTCCGACCCTCCCCCGTCGGACCCGGGTCGGACGCTAAACGGTGCGCTTCGCTCCTAGCGCGGTAATCGGGTTCCAGACCTTTCGGCCTGCTCTGCAACTGCTTAGCGATTCGGGCCTCGTCATCGAGTTCCAGCCTCGCTATCTCCACCGGAGATAGTTTTCGCTTCGATACTTCCCCCAACTTGGGGTCCAGCCCGTGGCGCTTGATCGCTTCCCGAGTGCCCCGTGTCGCCTCGCCTTTACCCTTGAGCGCCTTCCCGGTATCCGGGTCAATAGGCACCTCTGGAGGCGGCGGCGCCTTCGCCTTCGCCACCGTCTCCGCTTCCGCCACGTCGATTCCCCGAACTGACCGAACCGCATCCTCATACGTCATGGATCGGTTACGCATCAGAGCGTTGACACGGGATTGCTCCATGACCGACAGTTCACCTGCCTGTACCCTCGCCGCCTGCGCCCCCGCTTCAGCCTTTTGAAAAGCCGCCTTTTCTCCGGCAATCGCCTCCCGTCCGGCTATCGTCTCCGGGGTGAGTGCCTCCAGTCGCGCCATTTCGGCAGCATGCGTTGCCTGCTGGGCAGCAGTCGTCGCCGGGTCGACAAACGCCGCCACACTCCGCTGGGCGCGGGCCAGTTGAGTAGTGGCCCGTCGAACCTCGTTTTGAAACTTGCCGTGGGCGGTCGTACCGTACCGGACCCCAGCCAGTTTCTGCTGGGCAGCAGCGAGGGCGGATTCTGCTTCTGCGACCGCGGCCTGGAGTTCGTTGAGAGGAAGAGCCATCGTGTCTACACCTTAGTCCTTATCGCCTCATCCTAGTCTTCTACCAAAACGCATTCTGGTTGCCGCCCGCCAAGAACGCAGCCGCCTCGGGCGTTTCGAGCCACTCTTCGGTCGTCATGGCGGGTTGACCCGGTCGTTTTATAAGATCCCCTACGGCATCCGAACCGGCATCCGTCACCTGAGAAGCAATGTGATCCTCGTACATTCCGCCAATGGTGTCGAAAATGTTGCCCGGAAGTTGGTTCCGGTAGTACGGGTCGGAGGATGCCTCCATTGCCCACGGCATAGCGTCCAGATAGGCAGCAGCACCCGCCCGACCTGCCCCCGCTGTATCCAACTTGGACTGCTCAGCAAGGAAGTTGTCCCAAGCAGCGACGTCTAGGTCGTATTCCTCAAGGTCGGTGGTGAACTGCTGCTGTTCTTCTCCCAACCCGGTGCGCGCTGCGTCGATCGCGTTGAGTTCCGAATCCAACTGGCTCTGAACAAGCACGTCCTGAAGGTCGATCTGCTCGCCCGATGTCGCCATCATGTCGCGTTGCACATCCAAAGCATCAAGAGCGGTCTGAACGTCGTCCCGCTGGTACCCGTAGTCCTGTAAACGCAAGTCCAGTTGCTGCCTGTCCAAACCAGACTGTTCGAGTTCCCGACCCAAGTTGGCGATTTCTGTCTGGTGACCCAACCTCACCGTATCTAACCGAGAGATAGCGTCTTGCACGTCGGCGACATCGGCGTTCAGATTCTCCGCCATGTCAGACAAGTCGGCGTCCTGAAGTCCCAAGTCTCTCATGTTCGCACCGAACGCCACCTCGGCATCCGCCCGTGCAGCCTCCGACTCCGACTGCTGGTACTCCAGCCGCGCCATGTCCGCCGCCGCCTGCTGGTCAATGCTCCGTTGAGTCAACCCCAACGCGTCTTCTTCTATCCCACGCTGCCCCGTCTGGAACTCAAAACCGGCTCCCTCTAAGGCCCGCTGGTATGCGAGTTCGTCCGCAGCCAGACCCAAACCCTCCTGCTCGACACCCAACACGTCGCCCGCCAACCCACGCTGCCCCGTCTGGAACTCAAACCCGGCTCCCTCTAAGGCCCGCTGGTATGCGAGTTCGTCCGCAGCCAGACCCAAACCCTCCTGCTCGACCCCCAACACGTCGCCCGCCAACCCACGCTGCCCCGTCTGGAACTCAAAACCGGC
>Ga0080013_1004508_pt1 | contig 13653 bp, 39 predicted proteins | sample ETNvirenome_6_85_FD_69236 | JGI IMG/M metagenome (GOLD analysis project Ga0080013, IMG submission 69236) | Marine viral communities from the Pacific Ocean - ETNP_6_85 (SPADES assembly) (version 2) | ecosystem: Environmental > Aquatic > Marine > Oceanic | place: Pacific Ocean | collected 2013-06-19 | reverse complement strand
TATGATTGACGGTTATAATAATTGGAATATCTTTTCCCAAAAGTTTCGCCGCCATAGTCCTATGGTGTCCGTCGCCGTGGGCGAACGTGCCGTCCATAAACACTGTGACTTCTACAGGTTCCGTAAGGTCGATCTTCTTTGCCCATTCTAATTTTTCCTCATTGCTCTTTTTGAAAAATTCTCTCCAATATGGTTCTGTTCTATATTCGCCCATATGTGATTCTAGGTATTCGGCAGGAAAATCCATACGCTGACCCTTGGGAACATATTCTTCCTCTTTCAAATACCCTCGCCAATTTTCAAGTAGTTGTTTCATTTTGTAATGCTGCTCCCTATTCTACGAAATCTTTTATCCAAGTCTCTCAGGGCGCAATCCTGAATTCCAAGAGCACAAGAAATCTCTTTTGTATTGAACCCGACGATGATTGTCTCTCCGATCACGACGATGGGGACAACGTTGAGCTTCTCTACATCAAAGTTTACGTTCTTAGCAAAAGTGAATAAACTCTCTCGCTCTTCTTTAATCTCGACGTTCTTCTCGGTGTATTTCACCCCGTTTCTCTCAAGGTATTGTTTTGCATAAACGCAATAGCGACACCAAGTCGTAGTATACACCGTCACAGCCATCTGTTGCTTGGCTTCAGGGGGTTCTTCTACCTTGTTTGGTTTACATCCGAGAACACATAAGATAAAAATAATAAAATAAATAAGTTTCTTCATTAGCGTAGTGCCTTTTCAATTGCTGTTTTGGTTTCGTCTCTCATCTTATAATTAGGAAGGTCTTCCTCCGAAATCATTTTATAATCAACGTGTTCGCTACTCAGGACGAGAGGTTGGTCAGTTGGATACTCTCCTCTATAGTAAGATCTGGTTTCAACTGAAAAGAACAAAGGAGAGAAGGTGTCTATTTCAAAACCAGTCTCTTCCCTTACTTCTCTTTTCAAACCTCTCTCTGGTGTGGAAACCTCTTTGTCTTTAAGGTGTCCACCAGGTAGGTCCCATTGAAGGTTGTCGCTTCTTTGCAACAACAGGAACTTTCCCTCCTCATCAACAAGAACTGCCTTAACAACATCTTTGATATCGTTCTCATTGTTCTCGTTTAAAAAATCGCTCCATTTAATCATTGCTTCTAACATATCTTTCATCTAGTGATGTCTCCGTATTTCTCTTTCACATAAGTAGAGATTGGAACAGGTTCTCCATCACCATCGACACGAACAAATTTCATATTTGTCAAACAAACAACCTTTTCAGACCCATTATAGGAACTGTAACGCCGTGCTTCCACCTTAATGGTACACGATGAGTTTCCCACTGTGAGCACTTTACCATAGATTTTGATTATCTGACCCGGTCGAACAGGTTTCAAGAACTCAACCTTGTCCATAGAAACAGTTACCATTCGTGGGGTTTCGCAAGCTTGGCAGGCAAACGCCACTGCGGACTCATCAAGCCAAGCGAGCATAAACCCGCCGAATAGATTTCCATGATAGCCAACATCGTTGACTTTGCACATGTGCGTTGAAATTAATTCCATTATGGGAGCCTTGCGAATCCAATCAGTCTTGTATCCTTAAGAACATCGTGCATAAACCTTCTGACCTTGGCTGGATAACGACCTACGTTTCCTTCAACAGTGTGAAGGATACCGTCTTCGTATTTCTCAACGAAGCCGATGTGTCCCATCCAAGAACCAGGGTTTCCACGGTCCCAACAGACCACGTCGCCTGGTTGTGGGTTGGAAACCTCAGAGCCAGCCATTTTGATGTTTCTGAAGAGACGCTTTGCTCCTCCGCTGCGCTGGATAGGCATGTCTACCCCAAGACGATCTGAGGCTTGCTCAATACACCAACCAACAAAGTCGGCACACCACGCACCATCATCATCGTTGTCGCCATCCCAGACTTTACCTTTCAACATTTCAACGAAAGGCCCGCTGTTGTTCCCGCCTTCCTCTCCGTTTCCAATGTTTTCAATGGCTACGTCGAGGGCCTCTTTGGCAACATCTGAAGTAGGTGGTCCCATCGCTGCCTCTAAGGTTTCTCGTGTTGCAGGTCCACATTTACCGTCCACACTTAAACCAGAATGGTTGTCTTGCCAAAAGGCAGTGAGTGCTGTAATATGTGCTGGAGTTAAGTCTCCATTATCTAATTGTTGTTTATTATAATCATTTGCGTTCATTGTTTGCTCCTTGTTACTTTTGCAATTATGTTTATGTGTTCTTCCTCAGAGAGATTATCAAAAATAAATTGTGCTTGAGGTGTAAGTTCTTCATCTCCAAGAAAGCATCTCTCGGAGAACCACCGAACATTTACAAATTTCTGCATTCCGTTTGTAACATCGGTGTGCATAACCAAGCCGTATCTGATGATTCTGAAATCTCCTTCCTCAAATAATTCGCTAACCAAATCTCCTACTTCTATTCTCTGTCCTATCATCTCACCAAAACCTCAAAGACATCTAAGTCTACTTCTTTAAAGATAATTACCTTTTCGTAAGTATTTCCGGGTCTTCGAGATTTTAGATATAATTTTACAATTTTATGACGAGTAATGTCAATCTTGTAAGCGAACCAATTCCCAGGAAGAACCCTGGATGTTAGGCCAGCCGAAAAAACGAGTCGGTGCCTTACATCGTGATAGTTTGCTTTAAATTGAATTCTCTTCTCTCCATTTGTTTCAAACACTGTAAGTTTTATGTCTGGACCGAGAACTGAAGAAATGAGAGACATGTTATTGCTGGTTTGTGGTGATACGTTAGAATATCTAAGTCTCTCACGATTTGGATAAGCTTCTCTAGGATTCTCTATTCCGTCATCTGGTATGTGAACCCCATTATATCTTTTTCTATTGTAAGGAACGGGGTTAGGTCCAACTCCAGCGGTATAATGATCTAAGAACCTTCTGGAGAGGTTTACAGTGAGTTTTACTTGCCTCTTGTGTTTGGCAGTACATTTTCCTCCAACACTATAGAAGTCGCATAATGCCTTATGATAATAATACTCATCCCTTTTGCTGTAGATGTGCTCTTCCAGGTAAGTGTCTATCAGATCTCGGAAGTATCTTGGCGCAATACGGAATGGGTGGCAACTGCTCTTTATCCACTTTCCTGGTTTCTCACAACTGTATTCTTTGAGAATCTTTCTATAAAGTTTTGATTTCTTCGCTTTCTTGGATGAAAACTTGGTTGTCTTGTAAACGAGTGCTGAGAGAATGTATGGGTCAACACCCAATTCGAACGCTCTCTCCACAGTATAAATGCACGCAGAGTAAGAAGAATTATAATCTTCATAAATGGGCATGTTAGCACAACGACCTGAAGGATCGGGACAAACAGATTCGGGCGCTAACAGAGAGGAGCAAAAAAGTAAAATTTCAAACATCTTATGCCTTTTTCAGTGCTTATAATTAGTTTTCATTATAATCAATTTTCCTTTTCTTTTTAATAGAAACTGGATAATGTTTGATTATTTCTTTTTCTATGTCTTCTATCAGTCTGTCTTCTACCCATGGCAAGATGTCTTTATAGCCGTCATACCATAAAACATACCACGCCGTTGTCCCGCCGCCGATGGCCCATGTCGAGGCAGACCAAGTGACAGTGGTTTTCTCTATAAGAACTCCTGTAGTCCCATCCCGCTCGACAATTAAATCTCCAATATTAAGGTTCATCTTGATTTGCCTTTGAGATTACTTCCAGAGATTCAATCCCAATCCATTCTATTTCCGAGAAAAGAAAAAATTGATTTACAACCCACTTTACTTTGGCCTGGATGAAGACGTAATCTTCCACATAGTCATCTCCATAAATTGAAGTGTGGTTCAGGTCTAAGACTAAACCAATGAGAGCACCTCCGCAAGTTTGAACCAAATCTCCAATTTCAACTCTTTCTTTTTTCATCTCTGTAGGATTTCCATTTATTATACCAATGTGGAATGGTCCAAGTAAATAGATGGGCCAGCGTAACAGAGAAGACCCAAGCTCCAGTTATGAATTGGGTGAGGTTGTTTTTAATTGGAAGAGGGAGCTTTACCTGGAGGAACATCTCTATGCACATTGTGAGGGCGACGAGGAAAAGGTAAATCAAAACGGCCCCGCCGATTCCAACTTGCAAGAAATACTTCATCTCAAATGCCCTTCAGGATCTTGGCCAACATTTGACTACGCTCTTCGGCTTCTTCCGTTTTGGCCGTTGAAAAAATAATTTTCCCATTACACTCGATTTGTAATCCGCTATCAATCTCACGAATCTTATAAATATCGTCTTGTATTGTGACTTTGATGGATGCTACGTTTTTATATTCAACTTTCATTTGGTACCTTTTGCGGGAAAAATAATTGGGAGGAACAAAGCAAGAGAGCCGCCAAAAGCGATCAATTGCAAAAATAAAATAAATTTGAAAAAAGAAGTCAGCATATATACACCTCTTTTGATTTGTGTTTCACGGCTTGGTATTGCTGCCACAGCGCACGGGCGCACATCTTGGCCTCGAAGGGCGTGATGGGTGATTCAATTGGGAGTGCCTTCATAATCTCAGCGGCGAGGACAATTTCACGAAATCTATTTGTGTGAGTATCGAACATTTTATGACCAAACGAAATTTTTTATCAAGAATCTACAAAGGAGAACGTGAAAAAAATTTTAGCACAGTTCTCCTTTCCCAAGAAGAGCCGTTACGATAATTAGGGTCTAACCATTGGATTTTGTAAACCCATTGTTTTTTATCCATGTCAACTCCGTGAGTGGTTTTTGCGATCACTTCCCCTAGCACCTCGTCGTGAGGGTAGCGGAGCATAACCACATCGCCAATTAAGAAATCTTTTTTAACCATTTCATTGGATACCATTTTATTAGAGGCTCCCCTTTGTAACCAGGTTTAATCATCCAGTGTACTTTACACATGTTGTTATGAGCTAAGTCCGTAATGATACCAAGACTATCCTCATTCAGGTTTCCGTACATTCTAATCAGATCACCAACCTTAAACATAACTTATTTTTTATCCTTTTTTAAGATTAAAACTTCTCTTTTTAATTTTTCAATGATTTTTTCTAAATTCGCAATCCTTTCATTGAGTTGGTTGATGTAATCCATCATCATGTGGTTGCGAGATTCCGCCAAAATCAGCTTTGTAAACGATTTGGTGTCTTTGTCCATTTTGTTCTTTCATCCCTTATCATTGTAATTACTAGCATGGATACACAAACAATAATTATAGCACTACTTGGCTTTTCCTACACCATAATGATGGCAGTGTGGGCTTGGCACGCTCATACGAGCGAGAAACACTTACGTGAGCAATTAGAGCGAGTCAATGTGTTCTTTGACGAACAAATGATCACTAATGACCGTTACCTTGACCGTCTAGCCCTTATCGAAAACAAAGTGAGCACAATCACCAAAGAGTTGATCGCTCATGATATCGCAGAGGTTGCAAAAAAACTAAAGCCACCTATTGAGGATGACGAAACAACCACCAAGATTGTTTGGTACTAATCCTCCTCATTTCGGTTTAAAACCCTTAAAAGGCTAATACTCGTGAGAGAAATCTCACCAGTTTGCCAGAGAACACGGCACCAGGGGTTCAAACGGTTGCCAAGCCTACCGTAAAAATCGGCTACGTCTACTTCTAAGACAATACCGATTTCACGGTAATGGGCGATAATTGACCCATATGCCGCATACTCTCTGTTGGTTAGACCGTCACCATCTAAGGTAACCAGATCTCCAACATGCACAATACCCCATTCGCCCTCATCTATATCCATAAGGTAAGTAGTTTTGGTTCAGACATACGGCTTACTGCGCCGCATTTCGCCTGTGCTGCCCTCAACGCCCAATAAGGGGGAACTTTGCGCTATTTGGCCCAACGGGCCTTACATCGCATTTATGAGCCCTATATAGGCGAATTAGGCTGGCGGGCCAACGAAGCCCTGCTCAACATGCTCAATGAGCTTAGTTAAAAGCAGGTTTAGCACGTCAACAACAGCAGCCTCACTGAGACCCATTTCGGCCAATTCGTCACTAAGGCCGTTAAGGCTTTCTTCGATATCGGTTTGTGCTTGCTCAAGCATACCGTCAATGGCCAATTCTTGCTCGTTTAGTTCGTGATGAGCCTCATTTTTTTCTTCTTCGGCTTTTTCGGCAGCTTTTGCAGCAGTGGCTGCGGACCTGCGGGCGGCATCGGCACGGGCCATGTTGGCCATCATTGCGTCTTCGTCATTTTTTTCCTGAAGCTTGGCAACCTCTTCGGAAATAATTTGCTTAAGTTTTGTTTTTGTAATTTTCATTTATTTGTCCTCACCTTTGTTTTCGTCTAAGTCTTCCTCTTCTCCCTTGTCGAAGAAGTCTGTGACGTCTGTCCAAGCGTCGTATTCTTTTTCCTCTTCGGGAGTGATGTCGAATTCATGCATCCTGGCGACATATTTTACAACGTCTTTTACGGTGTCTGATGGGAGCGCTCTGATAACTGCCTCTAAGGCGTTCTCGTGGCCCATGGCCTGGACCATGGCATCGACCATTTCCCACTCTTCGTTTGTTGCGCCTTCTTTAAGGTTGTGTTGGACTTTTACGTCTTTTACGCAACGCTCGTATTTTTCTTTATCCTCACGACCAACCGAGTCAGTACAGATTGCCCAGGGGTTAGGCTTTTCTGCCTCCTCAAATCTGGAAATTTCTTCTGCGATTATTTTTTTGAGTCGGTTTTTTGTGATCTTCATGAGTATGGTCCTTTTCTGTATGCTTATAAGTAGTTACAGCAATTGCAAAATCTCCAATTTTTCTTAGCCATTGAAAGCGTGTATCTAGTGCAGGTATATCGCCCCTAGTCTAGTGGACCCTACTCTCCGGGGGGGTAGGGGGGGGTCCCCCCGCCCCGCTAACCTTTAGCCTTTTCTAGCACTTCCTTGATATCATGCCAGAATACGTACACGGCCTTTCGCTCGCTCCCTAGACTCTCCAGCCGTATCGGCTTGTCTAAGTCGATTGCGGCCCCTGCTGTGTCAACGCTGCTAATGACCCCTTCGCATAGATAGTATCCTACATACTTGGCCTTAACCCTGTCGCCCTTCTTAGCTCTCATAGAGGTGACCTATCTCAAAGGGGTCGTTCTCCCATTGCTCAAGGCCATCGAGTGGCCCGTCAAAGGTGAGGGTGTAAAAGGTCTTACCCTCTGTGCATGTGAGGGGCTGGCTTGGGAAGCCACAGGGCCAACCTTTGCGGTCGCAATACTTCATGAAATACCAGGCGTCTTTGTGGATGTCAAAGGTTTCAGTTTGGATGATGCTCATGCGGTGCCTCTTTGTTATGTCCTGTCTCTACTATATCAAGGGACTAATGGGTTGTCAAGTGTTTTTTATCTTTTTTTTTCTTTTGATCTCGCATAAAAAAAGGAGCCCGTTTGACGGGGCTCCCTTGTGTAGGCACTGAGGACTGCATGAGGTGTTATCAGCCGGGGCACGTTTTCTCGGCAGTGCCCTAGCCTAGCTGGTTCTTTGTTTGCGTGCCCCCCTGAACCAGCAAAAGGGGTATTTATTACAGGTTGTTCGGCTGATAACGTTCGGGTTTAGACTTCTCTCTTCCTCTAGGGAGAAGTTTAACTAAGTGTTTGGTTTTGTTAGGTTTTATTTTTTGTGTTCTCGGAAGGATATCGCTTCTCCCACGTGGCGCAGAACAGGCATATTAGGGCGAATCCACCGAACAGAACGGTTAGGTCAAACGCCATCTTGGGCCTCGGGTGCGGTGGTATCAATGCCTACTGCATCAAAATCGATGTTTGTTGCGTAAATCATAGGCTCGTCACTGATGTCAAGGAGCGGGTCAAGGTTGTCTAGGATTTGGTTAATGTCGAAGTAATCCATTTTTATCTTCCTCTAGGGGCTTGTTGAACTAAGTGCTTGTTTTCTTTGGTTTTTATTTTTTAGGTTCTCGGCCAAAAAGCGTTAACCCCGCAGGCCGCAAGGAAGCGTGTTCGGTCAAATCGTGGGTTGTCGGCGGAGAATACGTCAACGAGGCGGCAAGCAGTGATCACTCGGTCCTGCTCATCGGTGAAAGGTACGTTCTTGATTACGTCTGCGATTGCTACGAAGTCTTTCCGGGTCATTTGCTTACCTCTGATTGGTTATGTATCCATTATACCAGACTGAGAACTGGTGTCAAGTGTTTTTTTCGATTTATTTGATTTTTTTTGACCATCGGCGGGGTCTGCGATGCCATCACTCACCGCAGGCCCGCCGGAATGGTCAGCCCAGGGCTATTGGCTAGGTACCGCAGCGGCTCGGTGGTGGCCATTAACGACTCGGGCGTTAGCTCGGGTGGTGGCTCTAGCTCGGTGATTGCCGGACATGTCTTCATAAGCCTTATTAACCCGATCTGTGTTATCCTGCTGGATACGAGACACTAAGTCTTCCGCAGCGAGGTTCGCAAAATCGCCACTAAGGGTCCCCTCGTCACAAACGACATTCGTCCAATGATACAAGGCTTGTTTGATTAGTTCCCTGTCAACGGCGTTAAGTTCTACAAAAGTTGTTTTACTCATCTGATTCTCTCTCTTTTAAGTTGGCGCAGGCCCGCAGGTCCCGCTTGTTCTCTATTGTCTATACCCCATTATATCATATCTGGGGCGTTTGTCAAGGGTTTATTTGCTTTTTTTGGCGTTTTCCTGTTTGGCACGCTTTGTGCTATTGCAGGTATTGTGCCAAGGGTAGAAGGTGACGTGGTTTTGACAGTGTCGGTTTATTGACGTGTGTGTACTAGACCTTCCTCCCGCTGGCCCCGTTTCCTCCTTGCTTCTTATCTGCCTTATACGCATTTCTTTCTTTCACCCTATTACGTTCTTCTCTTACCTATACCATACCGAACCTTATTCGCTTTGTTCTTCCTACTACCGAACAATGTTCTTTTCACTATTTTTAGACTGATTATGATCATTTATTTTTTAAGTCTCTGCTGTGCAACCCAAAAGAAGAAGGAGTTTTTTGCTTGTTGTTCGTTCGTGTGCCATTCTCCTACGTAATCATTATCTGAACCGATTACTTGATACAATGGTGTTCCGTTAAAGTGGTCGTAGCCTTCAAAGATTTGATAGTTCATTTTTGGTTTTCCTTTTTTTATTTTAAGTCTCGGAAGAACAATATACAGTCAAGAGGTCTTCTCTTTCCCAATATGTATGACCCGTTTCCCATAGGACTTGAATGTAGTGGATGCAAGCCTCTTTGGCGTAGCGTCGAAGGTTTTCACTCTTTGAGAACTCTGGGTCTAAGCCAACGATGGTTCCAAGGTTTTGTCCGTTCTTTACTCTATCGCCTATGTTCATTTTGGTCATCCTTCAACTTGTTATGCTTCTATCTTATCAGGGTGCTTATCCCTTGTCAAGTCTTTTTTTACTTTTTATTTTTTAAGTCTCGGGATAAATAAAAGGCTTGTTAAACTCGGGGATATTCTCAGGTGGACAATAAGAATCTTTTCTTGTCTCTGTCTCCTCGGGCCAGGGCTTCCTAAGATTGTGCTCGGCGGACTGGAGCAACACAAGCTCATAGTTATTGAACCATTGGGTATGTGTTCCGTTCTTATCGGTGTACATCAGTTTGGTTAGCTTGTTATTGGCCTCCAAGACAATGCCGTCAACCTGTGGGGCTGTCTCGTGTCCTATCGTGAACGCAATCGTCATTAAGTCGCCTGGTCTCATTTGCTTACCTCTAACTTGTTATGTCCCTATCTTATCGTAGGTTCATAACGTTGTCAAGAACTTTTTTACTTTTTTTTATTTTTATTCTCGGAGGTCTTTTTTACCAGTTGTAGAAATCGACCTCTTCCACAAAGAGAAACTCTGTGCTCCCTGTGAGCATCGGCCAATGACTGACTAGTTCTCTGTCGTTCATAGCGTTCTCTTCCTTGGCTGCTGGACACTCAGGGTCAGCGCAGCAAGAACCCCAATCTTCAAACTGGGTCCGTGCCCATTCTCGGAGTTGCTTCTGTGCTCCGTCGTGGGTTGCGAATGCGACCGATAAAGTCCCGTGCTTGTGCTCGTGCTTTGCGATAAATACTTGCTTCATTTTTACAGTCCTCGTCGGTCAAGAAAATCAATGTGAAAGTGAGTAGGGGAGCCTTCAAAGTCTCCAGCGACCAAGTAGCAGTCTTCTGCTCGGTCCTCAAGTGCTTCCCCGTCAAGGTTGGTATCCTCTGGGGTTGAAGGGCGAACGATGGTCACAATCTTTTTGTGTCCAAGGATGGTGTGAGGATGATCGTCGCCTTTGCTGGCCCAATCAAAAATCCTTACGAGTTGTCCAGGTTTGAAGATTCGTTTCAGTTTCATTTTGATACCTTCGCTTAGTTCCCCTCTACAATAACAGGGTTTGACTCACTTGTCAACACTTTTTTTATTTTTTTATTATTTTTGTTAAATCTATTTCGGGAGGACTTAAGTCGTGGGCGCTCCCTGGTGCTAGAAAATGATACAAAACAATCGTGATGATGAACTTAGCAAGGAAGATAATCGCAAGGGCGCTAATCCAGCGTGCAATGGAAAACCCTCGGTTAAGCATCAGAGCCACGAATAATATAAAAGCCGGGAAAAGATAGGACCCTGCTAATCTACCTATATGGCTTGCGCCGGGGGTTTCTTCCCACAATGGAACGGGCCAGCCTACAAACGAGACAACAGATAGAACCAGCGCCCACAAAAGGAGCTTGTTAGAAACGCCTGGAATCATTTGGTGGCTTGCTTTTCTTTTTCTTCTAGTCTCGCCAGCATCTCGGTTAGGGCCTTCTCCATTCGGATAAGGCGCTTTTCGATTGTTTCCAGCTTCGTGACGAAGCGGGCGTTTGCGTAATGTTCTCGTGGTAATGCCATTTTACTTTTTCCTCTTTGCCATTTCTTCTTGCTGCTTTTCTTTCTCGCCCATTGCTCTAGCGATTGCCCAGTCGTCACGAACTTCAGAGATTCGCACGTTGACGTCATATTCAATAGCGTTGAACTTGTCTTTGGCCTGGGTCATGTTCTCGGCCCATATGGTCTTAACGCTCTGTTGAAGTTGGAACGTGGGCGTTGTGCAGTTGGGACAAGCTATGTTTTTCTCGTACTCGTATACGATTGTGAACGGTCTATTCATTATTATCCTTTTTACTCTTTACGATCTCGAAGAAAGAAGGGTGTGCGATTATCCCTGACGTTTTGTACCATCGGGGAGCGGCGGCGCTCCACTGAATCAAACACTGTTGAGTTGTGGGGTTCACGTCAAGAATAATCCCAACGTCGTCTTTTTCCTTATGTTCTAGGATGGTCTTAGGAGATGTGTATTTGATAAGGTCGCCCTGCTCTAACATTATTTGAGCCCCTTTGCGAAAGTGATAGCCAGGTCCTTAGTGGCGAACTCTTGGAACTCCGAAACGGTCTTGACGGCTCCGTTCGGCTGTGCTCCTCGGACAGTGTAACGGACGGGCGAGTATCCATTCTGGAACTCGCTGGTGACGAAGTAGCGACCACCGTAAACTCGGGGATACACAGTGCTATTAAAAAAGCGAAGGGCTCCTTTGCTGAAGAAGTGGTGACCGATTTCTTTGTTGGCTCGTTTGATTGCAGTGATGTTTGCGAACATTTGGCTTAACTCCGTCTTGATTATGTTTATACTATAGCAGAGGTTTTAGGGGTTGTCAACACTTTTTTTATTTTTTTTTATTTTCTATTATTCTCCACCACTTTTCGTAGAAATAATGGAGAGTTGTCATGATCACGGCGAAGAGAAGAACCATTGCAAAGCTCTTGCCGACTTCGCCAAAGAACAAATAGGAGAGACAAAGCATAATCAGGGTTGAGAGGATGCGCCAGAGCACAACCTTTTTTATAGTATTATTCACTACTTACGTCTTCCTTCACCACCTGAATGTCAGAAGATTTCATTCCTGTCTGGGGGTTACCATTTGGTATATTCCACTTTACCATCCAGAGGTTAGAAGGATTATAACTTACGATTGTTCCGTGTGCATCCTTGTACTTTTTCAACCAACTTACGTGTTGTCCGACTGCGGACAGCTTAACCGAATCACCTACCTTCACTTAACACCTCCAGTCTACTTATTACATACTCACTTGCTGTATTTTCTTTCAAAAGAAAAACGGTCACAAGATTCAAAGATGACCACATTTTTAGTTGTGGGGCGTCGTATTTGCCCACCTCGAAAACGATGCCGATGTCTCCGGTCAGCTTATCTATTACAAGGTCACCGAGCTTCACTGAGGACCTCCAACCTATCAATCATAAAGGGGAAGGAGCGACCTGTAAAGCCTCCCTTGAACACATTGAAGGGGGCAACCCAAGCTCGGGTTCGGGGGGCTTTAATAGTTGGCGAGTCGTAGGTGTCCATCTTGACGATAACACCGACCCATCTTTTCGCCTTCGTGTACCTTACGATGTCCCCGACTTTCATTTATCGACCTCATCGTAGGGCCAGACCTGAGAGCGCCAGCGCATCGTGACCTTTCCAAGCTCGTGAATGAAGACGTCAATGTAATCGCTGCTCTTGCCATTCTGTGGGGAATAGGTCAACTTGGTCACGGTGCCGAGGCATTTCTTAGAACCCCACGTTTTGTTGTCGCTTGTCTCTACCCATACTAAATCACCGACTTTCACTTACGACCTCCAAATACTCTTTGAACGAGCGTTTAATGTAGTTAGGAGCAAAGAAAAAGATCTCGGCAACATCGGGTTTGTTCTTCCAGTTCTCGGTCACGACAACGCCGATGTCGCCGTGCTCGATGAGCCAAGGGTCATCCTCACGACGCTTGAGATGCGTGATGTTCAGCCCTGGAGGGCCTCCATAGTTATATTTCACAAGGTCGCCCACTTTCACTTATCAACTCCACATGGTTTTCGGTTGTCCAGAATGTTCCGTAATCATCAGCCCACTGGACTTGAATAAGATCATGACCGGCTACTCTGATGATAAGACCGAGACCTGCATCTTTGCTGTAGTCGAATCGGTCTCTCTTTTTCACCAAGTCACCAACCTTCACTTCAATCCTCGCACAACTCTGTAAGGTCAAATACATCCCACACTTCTGTTCCTTGTGGACCACCTGATACCTCAACTTTGTGTCCACATTTGTGTGTGATCACGCCGATGTAACCTAGCTGGTCACCGAAACGCAGGGCTGGGCATTTTACCAAGTCGCCTACTTTCAACTCATCTGGGTGTGTTACTCTTCTCATTTTTCTTCTCCTTAGTTTAAGTATCGGATGCCGAATGACGTGGCGCAACTGGCCCCAAAGTCAGGGTCAGTCACAAAGCCTCGGGCCTTGTTGAGAGCAGGGGCAGACCAGCCAGCCGCTCGGAGGATTGCCCCGTCTGCCTTGCGAACGAAGCCATAGACCGTGCGTTGACCGCTTGAGTAGCGGGCTCGTGGCTGCGTTATGATTTTCCAATAAACTCGGCCACGGGAAACCGTAACGAGGGGAGTCTCTTCTAAGTCGAAGTCCTTGGACCAGCGTACTTTGTAGCTCTCCAGTATAAGATTCTCGACGTGCTCAACAAACTTCTCGAAGCCAAAGTTGATTTCCTCTTGGCTGAAACCGTTCTCGTAGATTGGAAGTTTCATTTTGAAGTCTCCTTGATTGGTTATGCTTATACTGTATCAGAAGGTTAAGGGGTTGTCAAGA
>Ga0080013_1004506_pt1 | contig 13659 bp, 14 predicted proteins | sample ETNvirenome_6_85_FD_69236 | JGI IMG/M metagenome (GOLD analysis project Ga0080013, IMG submission 69236) | Marine viral communities from the Pacific Ocean - ETNP_6_85 (SPADES assembly) (version 2) | ecosystem: Environmental > Aquatic > Marine > Oceanic | place: Pacific Ocean | collected 2013-06-19 | reverse complement strand
TCTGAAGAATCCTTTACTATTATTCTTTCATGACTAGCTCTTCCACTTAAAATTAACCTTTTACTTGGACTTCTTAATTCTTCTGGTGATGGATTCAATTGCCATCCCCCAATTACACCAGCACTTGCCGTGACTACCCCACTAGCCTTCACATTAAATACTGCACTACCAGTTCCTGTAGTAAGATTGTCTGCTCCCGCAAATATTCGTGTATCACCTGCAGAAGACAATCCACTATATTTTGCTGAAGTTAATTTACTTATTGAAGCGTCACTTAATGACCACCCAGCAATTGTACCTGATTCAGCTTTTAAAACACCTGCATTTGTAACACTAAATGGTGCACTTCCAAAAGTTGCGTGACCCATTTGAATACCTGTACCTGGAATTAATTTAATAGTAGTAGAAGTACTACCCGCAGATAAACTATCTGCAGCTAATGTCCATCCACCAATATCACCTGATGAGGCTGATATTGCTCCGGCCGGAGTTACACTAAATTCTGCATCAGCAAAAGTTGCACTACCTAATTGAATACCAGTATCAGCATCTGCTATAAAAATATCTTCTCCACTACCAAGTGAAATTGATTTATCTGAAGTATCAATTGTAAAATTTGTCGCCGTTAAACTATCTGAACCTATAGAGAATCCACCAATCGTACCACCAGCTTCTGCTGTAATAGTACCTTGCATCACTACATCACCGTCTGGTTGTAAATGGAAATTAGATGAAGTTATCTCTATATTACCATTAGAACCGCTAATAAAATTCCCTGCTGTTTGGCTCCCGAAAAAGAACCTTGCAGTTTTTACATCAAAAGTTGAAGTGCCATCAGTATCTTTCGTTCTAAACTTAAAATAACTTTCAGCTGAACCAGTTACTCCATCATGAATTTCTAAACCTGAACCAGAATAATTATCTGGTGAATTTGGTAAGACAGAACCACTCCATATCATAAATCCACCTCGACCGCCTGCAGATGCACTTATAAACCCTTCATATCCAACAGACCTCATATAAGCTGAATTAGCTCCTGCCAGCTCAATACCTGAACCTTGAACATTTCCCATATACATAGAACCGGTTAATAAATTATCAGCTCCTTCCAATACTAATGCAGACCCAGATATTTTTATATTATTTTCAAAAGTAGAAGTTTCAGCTAAAGTCCCGTCAACATCATAATATTCAATTAAAAAATCAAAATTATCAGGTCGTAATGTATTTGGTGGTATTGGAACTCTGATTTTAAATTCATCGGGTGAAAACCCAGTATCTTTTGCAGGACGAAATGAAACATCACTAATAATCCATTCACCAGAATCTATTCTAAATTGTAATAAAGTATCTGTATTTATTGTTTTATCTAATTTAAACTTTGGTATAAAAGTATGACTTACTCGTTCAAAATCTTTAAAGATATAACCATACTTCGTTTCATCAGCTTTTATCTGTAAGCCGACAGTTTGATTAGCTTCATTTGTTAAAACATGACCAAATGAAGCGGAATATTGTAACGTTGTATCATTGGCGCTTACTAAATTAGTACCATATAAGTGAAAATACAATTTAGCGGCTTTTGATGAATTACCATCTACATCTTTTTTATATGTTTTTTTACCCATCGCTTTAAAACTAAGAGTATATGGTGTATCCTTTCTAACTGTAAAATTATATGCGCTGTCAAGTTCTACTCTACCTGATTGATTATACGTAGAATATGAACCTGATAAATACATGCCATCCGCTAAAGACATTGTATAATATGGTTTTAAAGTAGTATCCGCTACATTATCTCCACCATATGTGTTCCAATATTTATCTATATGTGTTTGGTCTAAGAAAAAACCACTTCTTAAAAATCCTGAGGGTGATGTTGTATCTATTAATAATTCTGGTGATTCTACAATCGTTTCCAATAAAACTGGAAAATCTCCTTGACTACTATCACTTGCTCCATAAACTTTCATCCTAAAAACATCACCACTAAAAGTTCTCATATTTTTAATTGACATATCAACAAATGAATCATAACGATAACTACTTGTTGAGGGTACATCCCAATCTACATACGAAGCTGTAAAGTTTGCATATAAATTATCAGTAAGTTTAGGTGAACCTAAATCACTATATATTTTTGACGTTGCGCCTCCTTTATTTGGATTTTGAAATTCTACAGAATATGGTTTTGTTGTTTTTATCATCCAATCGTTTACTACATTTGCAACCCTTGAAGTATAATTTGGAAATGTAAATCCATTATAAATTGTTTCAGCATCACCATCTCTGTATGATTCACCGCTTATTTCTAATGCGGAAGCTGTTGGTATAGCAATATCCGTAACAGTTATTTCACCTCCAACCATTTTACTGATAAAATTACCACTAGAATATTGAAATAAAGTCATCTCTGGGGGTGGTGATGATCCTCTCTCTTCAGTTATACCTTTCCTAGATAATAATGAATTTTTACCATAAAGTCCAGATTTCCATTTCCATAAATTTAATTCAGTTTCATCATCACCGCCGGGTGAATCAGATTTCCCACCGTCATCGGTATTTTGTTGATAATTTCTTCCTGAACCAGTTTCGAATGCTATTCCACGTAAATCGGCTTTTACTTTACCATATAATGAACCAGATATATAAGCATTAGCTGGTGCACTAGATTTTTTCTGATTTTTTACAATTTCTGTTGCTATAACTGTTGGTTTTTTATAAAATAAAATCGGTTGTGTATTTTTAAAAGTATCAGTATTAAGGTTTATAGTTCTTCTATATTTTACATTATAAGTGCCTATAAACTCTTGAGGTATACTAAACGGAACTTCAGTTTCTTCTAATTCACCTAATATAACAAGTTCTGCATCACCAGGATAATTAATTGGGGGTGGGTACACTTCCACCGTAATATACCTGTATGGGTATACTGGTTTTGGACCGTGTCCAAATTTGATTGGTTGTGTATATACAGTATTACCAGTTTTATCTAATATTTCTATTTTAAGTGGAACTTTTGTTTTTAATAACGGCGAACCAAATATCTTAAAAGCAGACCTACCTTGAACGAATGTATCTGGTATATCTTGAACTTTAAAATATTCGTTTCGTGTATCTTCTATGAATACTTCTACTTCTCTTAGATTTTCTTTTATTCTACGGCGTGGAATAACACCCATATTTAACTTCTCCAGTTATAGTAATAAATATTAATAGTATAAATTATTTGAATAAAGTATGTATAAATTAATTAAAAAGTATGTATTTTCATATTTATATATATGAAAGATAAATTTGTAAATATTAAAATACGAAAAGAGTTTCGTGATATGATTAAAGAATATTCAAAAAATCACGGATATAAGATGTATGCTCTTATTGAAGAGCTTATAAAGGAAAAGTGTACGAAAAAAATTCTATATTCTAATCAAACTTAATATTACTAAAATTATTCTCTTTTTTAATTTCTAATAAACTATCAACTGCATCCCTCATAGAATCAATATGAGATACAATCAATGCAAACTGAAATTGTGATTTAAGATATTGAAATAGACTATATACTGAATTAATATTATCACTATCCATTGTTCCCCACCCTTCATCAATAGCTAAAAAATTACTTCGTGGTAAATTAGATACATTAATTAATCCTACACGAATAGCAAGACTTGATATAAATCGTTCCATACCACTACTTAACTCAAGTGGCCAAACATTATCATCATCATATACAATATAGTTATTTATATTTTTTCCATCCATTTCAAACAACATTTGAAAATCTACTAATTGAGATAAAATATTATTCACTTCACCTTCAATAGTTGGAAGTGCTTTTGTAATAAGTTCATAAGCAATACCATCGCGTTTTACTGCATCTAAATAATATTGATACGCTTCATACTTACCTTCTAATTCTTCAACTTTTTTAATATTATCTAATATACCTTTTCGTTTAATATCTATAACTTTTATTTCACCAAACACATTATTAATACTATCATTTAACATATCATATTGATTAGTAACAGCATCTAATTCAAGTTGTATTTTATCTATTTCTGATTCTATTTGTTGATTATAAATAATGTCCTTTTCTTGTTCATAATATTTTACAATTTTTTCTTCTACTGAACTTATTTGGTGTAAGACATTCTTTCGTTTTTCTTCTAATAAAACTAACTTACTATCTAATTCATTTTTTAATGATGATACTTTTTGCATCTTATTTATATTATCATCTAGGTCTGCTTTTCTCTCACGAATATGGTATAAATGATTTATACTATATACAACTGAATCTAACTTGGTTAAATGTGTTTTCACTTCATCTTTATCTGATTCTAATTTCTTTTTGGTTTCTATAGCATCTAATGTAAAAGGATTACTCATACAATAATCACACTCATCATCCCATTCTAAATTACCAAGTTTTTCTATTTTGTCTAATTTAGCACGAACTTCTATTTTTAACTTATCTAAATCAATTTCAATTTCTCTTTTATGTACTTCTAAGTTTTCTAATTCAACAATTTTTTCTTCAGTTTTTTCATCTTTATGGTTTTGAATTTTCATCTGCAGTTCACCATCTAGCAATTTAGTTTTCTCAACCCGTGTACTAACTTCACCCAATTCATTATCAATATTATTTAATGTTACTGTTAATATATTTTTACTTTCTTTTAAATTATCTATATCTTCTACTGATTTATCTGTCGGTTTTAACTTCTTACTTAAAAGTATAATATTTTTTTCAGTAGATTTCTTTTTATTTTGTATTGTATTTCGGTCACTCAATAATTCAGTATAAGTTTCTTTGAATTGTTTCTTTTGTTCTTTTGTTTCTGCTAAATCTCGTTCCCAATCATTTTGTTTAAAGTTTTTAAGAACCGCAGAAACGTCCTTGATTTCTTCTGACGCAGTTACCCACAACTTATCAAATATCTCTAATCCCATAAACTGAGCTAAAAGAGTTTTCTTTTCTTTTTGAGTTTTTTCAATGAATACAGAATTTTTAATTTGTGATGATAGTGCAGTTAAAATAAAGTCATCATAAGAACCTATAACTTTTCTTATATTAGCATCAGTACTTCTACGTTGGTCACCATTCATAGAAACTTTATCTCCAACATCATCTATAGTATAAAAGTCTACATCAACTTTAACATTACCTTTTCTCTGTTTCTTCGCGACTCGTTCTACATAATAATCTTGTCCATCTATTTCAAAATTAACTTTACAAAAGAAATCATTCTTTTTATTGTTAAGTACATTCTCTGCTTTAAACGCTCTACTACACGTATCAAACAAACAAAACGATAATGCATCAAGTAGAGATGATTTACCTGCTGCATTTGGGGCGAACATTCCAACTATACCATTTAACTTTGTAAAATTTACTATATTATTTTCACCATAACTAAACATATTAGAAAATTCAAAATGTTTAAGTTTCCAATTAACATTTCTATAAACTTCTTCTTCTGGTAAATCTCGGTTTAATGATTCATTTATATTTTTTATTTTAATTAATGTTTCATCATCTACAATATGATTAGCGTTTAAATAATCTACAATCAATTGATACTGTACATCTGTATTACTTATATCACCCACATTTATAGTTTTATTTCTAACTCTTTCAGTACTATATAAAGCATCAATTCTTGTAACTGACATTTCTACAACACCATATTTATCATGAATAATTGCTAATGCCTTTTTCAATTCAGTAGCAGAAGTATTAGCTACTCTAACTCTTAAACGAGCTTTCTTTGGTATATCATCTGCATCAGGTACAACACCATTATTAATATCTAAAGTGTAATAACCATAATCATTAATAATAGGAATATAAGTAGATTTACGTTTTGGAACATCCCATAGTAAATAACCGTGATCCAATCCTTCACCATGATTCTGTTGAACTAAAGAACCACAATAAGAAATGGTTTCTTCTTTATTAAGATGTTGTCGTTTATGAATATCACCTAACAGCCCCATATCATACCCTTTGAATTGAGTAATTTTCACATCAGATGGTAATCTAAATCCTAAATCAGTTTGACATTTATCTACCGTTCCATGGAATAATACAATTTTTGTAGCACCTTCAACATCCTTAGCTTTTATATATTTTTTCTTATCATCCCAAACGTCCCATACTACAAAAGTGGCATCTGCACACTTATATACACCAGTATCTTTTAAATAATGTAAATTTGGATGATTAAGATTCTCTACTATCGGGGTTAAACAATCTAGCCGTGAACGATTGTTTAGATTACAATCATGATTACCTGCAATAATAATTGTAGGACATATATCTGCTAAATTTTTAAATAACCTTGATAGTTGGTCTATCAGTTCTGGAGACATATCAGTTTTTGAATGTGCTATATCACCACCGATATAAGCTACTGCATTGTCTTTATTTTTCCGTACCTCTTCGTAAGTTCTATCAAAAACTTCTTCGTATTCTTTATGTCTTTTAAGATTACGAATCTGTATATCTGATATGTGGTGAATATGTTTTAATTTACGAAATGGAACTTTTACAACATTTGGTTCAATCAAACAAAATCCTTAATATGTTTTTTAACATCTTTTATAAATTCATCTGGTACTATTACGTCCCACGCTATTGGATTAGATAAATCACCATTATAATACTTAGTACAGCTATCTAATTGATTCATAAGATTAAATGTTTGGCATATACTTTCCATAAGTTCAGAATTGGTGATATGAACTTTCCAATCATCATAGTATTTCCATACGTTTTTTTGTTTTTCCATTTAACTTTAACCTCATTAAGTCTGAGAATTTAGTTTTTGTTGTCTTATTAATTAAATATAACAAATTTTGAAAACCAATCTCGCTTGGGTCTTTTTCTTTAAACTTTATCATTCTAACATCAATACCATTATTGATGAAATTATCTGAAATTTTTATTGCATCTTCAATAGCATCATTATCTAATGCTAAATATATAACTTTTACTCTTGATTCAATTATTTTTTTCTGTAGAGTACTCATAATATTTTTACCAAAAAGAGGTATTGCATTTCTTTTAAATGCCATCGCATCAAATACACCCTCACATAATATAATTGGTTCATCCCAATTAATAAATAAATCAAATCCAATAATATCTTTAGTTGTATGTGAATTACGATATTTCATTTTACCATTATAAAAATCTCTACCTACAAAAAAGTTTAATGTACCATCTGAATCATATGATGGAATAATTATACGATTTGAGTATAATCCTTCATCGCAATAACCAATATTGTATTTTAGTATATCACCATCAGTAATACCTCTTTTATACAAATAACTTAAAGCATGTCTTTTAACGATACTATCCGTACCATTACAGAGGGTTATAAACTCATTGGGTAGTTGTACTACCTCACTAACCTTTGAATCAGTTTTTTTCTTATATTGAGGAGAATCACCAACTAATTCTCTTAATTCATCAAAATGTTGATTACTAGCATTTACTTTTTTTAATAACTGAAATAATGTACGGCCACCTACATTAGATACCCAACAATGCCATTTTTGAGTCCGTACATTTATTTGTAGTTTTGGTTTATGATGAGATATGAAAGGTGACCAATACATATACTCATCTAATTTTTTTAATTTAGTTCCATTAGTTTTTAGAACTCTATTAAGTAAATTTACTATCTTATTTTGATTCATTCAACAACTCTAATAACTTATCAAATTCTAAAACTGCATATGTTTTAGACCTATTTCTTTTAAATATAACTAATGGTGTATGATTTCCACTATTACCTTCAGCTTGTTCTAATGCACTCCATATATTCAATTTTTCTTGATTCTTACATTCTACACTAAAAGGAAACTGTTTACGTGCTGCGGGTGATAAGAGTATATCCTCACCTGAATCGCCCATAGTAATAGAACGAACATCATCAGGTTCTAATGAATCAAATTTTTCAAGGATTAAATCACGGATTTTGTTTTGTAACCGTTTACCTTTATTTTTGGCACTACGTGGTTTCATAACTTATTATTATATAACTATTAAAGTAAAACTTCAAATTAAATTTTATTTTTCCATTTAAGATACTCTTTTTTACCCCAATTTTCTGCTTTTTCTTCAAATTCATTATCATCGTGGAAATCACGACCTTTATTTACGGCTATATCACCAGCTTTTTGGTATGCTTTCTCATAACGTTTTTTACCCATTTTTTTAGCATCCAAAGCGTGTTTTATTTCATGTAATACAGTAATAATAAATTCCTTGACATTTGGATAACTTCTTCGTAAATTTATAGTGTCGGTCATCCAATTATAATCTGCTTTATTAGACCCACCAGTTATCTTAACTTTAGATTTCAATTTATAAGATTTTACAAGTTGAGATGCTATTTGTTGATAATCAACTCGTTCATTTAATAACGTCTTTAATTTAATCACGCAACTTCTCAATAGTTTCTTTAACCCAATCATCTATTGGTTCAGGTAAATCACCTACATTAAAATAGTTCCAATCTATATGTTCATGGTCTAAGTGTGGTACAAATCTCTTCTCACCCTGTAATGTGTATAAATAAAATTTACCACCATTATCTTTTTTATATGTGTTTACTAATTCTGGTGTTTTGTTTAATATAATTTGAGTTTCTTCTGTAAACTCTCTCATTGAACCAACTAATGAATCTTCTCCAATCATAATATGACCTTTAGGTATATTCCACTTACCTGATTGAGAACCTAAACATAATAATACTTTGTCTTCTCCATAATAATATAAAACTCCTCCACTATCTTTAGTATCATTCTTACTACGTTCAAATAATAAATCTTTTAATTTAATCATTTTATCTCACTTTAATACTTAAAATTTTATCAGATAGTTGACTTGTCATCATTCCCATTTTAGCTCTAAAACGTATAGTAAGTTTCTTTTTATCTATTACAAACTCAAAATTATTAAATTCTTTTGCTCTTGGTTTCAGTCTACTAACATTTATAAAATAATAATTTTCAGTATCGCTTGTTTTCTTAACCTTAAATTTTTGTTTTTCTTTTTTACCACTTCTAAGTTTATATTCAGCTTCTATAAATTTGGGATTACGGGATAACATAACTTTTCGTACTATAGTTGGACTTACTCGTTCTGTTAATATGTCTTTTAATTTAATCATCGTCTTCCTCCCCATACAGGTATTTGAGGCCCTTTTTCAGCTAGTTTAGCTAAATATTTTTTATGTTGAACTGCAGTTCTACCTTCAGTTGCCCATTTTTTATTAAGAAGTGCTTTCTTTCTTTTATTGTCTTTTGCTTTTCTATTTGGCATTAGAATACATCTCCCGACATCGCATCGGCTATTGCTTTTTTGATATCTTTATTCTTGATATCTACAATACCATCCATATCAGCTTTCCATACTTCTTTCTTCTTTCCATCATGAAATAAAGCAATAGATGGATAGTTTCGTATTCTAAGTTTCTTAACAACTTTTTTAACTTGTGAATGATCAACTTCATAAATAACACAGCCTTCAAATCCCTTTATACCATCAAATAACTTCTTATCAAGTTTTTTCATTTGATATGGTGCTGAGAATTTGATAAGTACAAATCCTTTTCCTATTTTCTTTTTAAAGTTATCATCACTTAATGATTCTATTGGTGATTTGGGTTTATCTTGTGCATTAACAATGTTTCCACAAAATATAATTGTTATTCCAACTACACATAACAATTTAAAACCCCATTTAATTAATTGTGCTCTATTCATAACTATTTATCCCTTTTTCTTCGTTCAAGTGATTTTATGTCGTTTTGTAATTCCTCAAGTTCTTCTTTAAGTTCTTCTATCTGGCCAAAAACATCATCCATTTCATCTTGAAGACCTTCAACATTATCCTTATATTGTTCATATGAACGAGGCCAGTTATAACCACCAGGTTTTGATGGATATTCTGCTTCATATAAACTTTCTAAACTCGGTAATTCTTTTGCTTCTTGTATATCTGCCTGTAACATATACCACATACCAACTAATGATGCAATTCCTGTTGCTGCACCTATCATTGTTTTAACATCTAATGCGAATTTTGTTTTCATTATTACATCTTCACTTATATCTACTGGTTTGGAAGATTTTGGTTGATGTACTGGTGAAGCAGGTGGTGTTGTGTCATGTCCATTAGTTAACATAATTTCTGTTAAGTCATCTAATGTAATAAATTTTAATTCAATCAATATCTCACCAATTTGTCTTTTATCACCTGAAGCCTGCATAGCTAACGCTTTCTGCAATTGTCTTTTAGTTAACACATCAGCTTCTAAAAGTAAATCTCCTAATCTTTTACCATTAAGTGCCATTACTACCTCTCCTCAAATTAGAATAAATTGTGTTCTCTTCATCTGTATCTATATGTAGATTTTCAAATTCTAAAATGCCAAATACTTCTGCGTTAGCAAATGGATTAAAGAAACTTCCTTCAGCTCTACCACTTACATATTGTCCTGATGATAACATTTGAAGTTTTGTTATTTCTGCTTCAGCTCCTATTGTATAATCAAAAGGTCCTACTATCTGTAATAATACTTCTTTATCATCTGATGAAGGGTTCGTATAAATTCCCTCATTAATTAAACTTGAAGTAAAACTTGCCGCATCCCAATCAACAAAAATAAGTGCATAGTGTTCGTTTTCTGCAAGAATTCTACCATCTTCTGCTTGAAAATGAATTACAAATATTTTCCTAGTTTTTTGTTCTACAATCCAAGTTCCATCTGAACCTATGGAATCTATATAAGTATCTCTCGAACCATAAGTAGTTATAGATTTATAAGTTTGTTTAACATTTACTTCTTCTCCATTTAACCACATTTTTATAGATTCTACAGGGATATCTTCTAAATCTTCACAACTAAATATAAATAAAATACTCAGTAATGTCAATACTCTTTTAAACATTTTTTTCCTTTCTAAAATCCTACGAATTGATAGTTTACACCAAACTTAAAGTCATATGCTGGTCGTTCCCAGTAATGTAGATACTTACCCTCAGCAAATACTCCTAAGTTATCTTTAATCTTTATACCAAAAACTGCACCTAAATCAAAATCGTTCCAACTCATCCACATAGGCTCCATAAACATAAAATTTTCAGGTGCTTTATTATCATCTAAATGTTGACTATAATGATTGGCGTTATGATAAGAATATTTATCGTGTCCAAAATGATATGGTAACCAATTACCCCACGCATGAACCCACCAATTTTCATCATAATGATATGCATCTAAACCTATTACCAATGAAGTTTCTCTTTGAGTACCTAAATTTTTCTTTAAACGATTGATATATTTTTCTAACATACCTGGAAAGTGATATAAAAAATATTCTCTATCTGTGTAAGCAAATAGTTTTCCATTCTCATCTCTCCATAACCAATCGACACCAACAAATCTACCATCATCATTCCAAAAAGGACCTCCACCTTCGATTGGTCTTAACTCACCAGTTACAGGATCGATTTCATATAACTGTATATCTGAATCGCCGTTTAGATGATAATCTTCTGTAAACCAAGCGTTATCATCAACACCAAATGCATCTTCTGCGAAATCCCACCAAGAACCTCTATACCAAGTTGTATCTAATACCATCGCATCAAATCCGTAAACTGGATGTTGTCTATGTTTAAAACCAATACTTACATTTATTTTATCGTCTAATATTGGTGGTGTCCATTTTAATCTCATATCACCTTGTGTATACTCCACACCTTCTAAACCTAATTCAGTATATCCGATTTTGCCCATCCACCAATCACCAGTATATCTCAACCAATATTCTTGATTATTATATTCATTTCCCCATTGACGACCTTCAGTCCATTTAACTAAATATTCCCATCCTTTAACGGGTCCGATAGTTGCGTTCTCATTTGCATTTTCTTCAGAACCATCATACCAAGAACCACCTACTCCGGCATTCTTTACACCTCGTTTTGGTTCATACTTAAATCTACCAATTTTTCTTAAACCAAAAGATTTTTGGAAATCTGGATCTAATATTCTTTTATCTCTACCAACTTCTAATACTCCAGTACTTAAACCACCTATAATACTGAACCTATCATCTTGGTGTCTTGGTGCATTTAAACTAAAACTAGCATATGCTGTTGAATATTTAAAAAATTTCCAAAGCTCATTTTCTGCTAATAAAAAGGACGTTGATAATAATAATCCCATTAATAATTTTTTCATTTTCATCTCCAAATAAAAAATTCTATACTATTATAAATATTTAATTATGAATTAATTTGTATCGAATCTTACAACAAAAGTTAAGGCTAATTCTTTTTCATTCTTAATTGGTTTTGCTAACTTACCTATAGCTAATAATTCACGTTCTTCGTTATATAAACCTATATTAGTAACATAAGTTGCAAACTCTGAATGTGTTGCTACACCTAATAATTCTGTTCCAATATCATATCCATTAGTGTTATAAGAACTAGTAGAATACCCAATTAAAGTATATGGAAAGTCATCATAAATCGTATTCGTAAATGTATTTGATACAAATGGACCCATTGCAACACTACTACTATAACCTACTTTTAAACTTTTATTTGTAGTATGTTGAAATTCATTTTCATCTGCAATACAAACATACTCTCTTTCATAAATTGTTTGAGTTGAATTAAACTTTAACGTAAACCCATCAGCACCAGTTTTTGTAGCTACATCAACATAAGAACCTGTATCTGTTATTACAATAAGACCATCATTATAAAATATATTACCTACAACACTACCACTTTGATTTGCATCTGGTGTTTTAGATGCATAACTTGAAGAGTAATCAACATCATAAATATTACCATAACCGTCATCTTCTAAAATAAAAGTAGAATCTGTACTATTATCAGTCAGTCTAACTGATGATGGTTGTATTGTCTCACCATAATATTTTTGAGGAATAGATATAGCTACTCCTGAGGCGTGTAATTGTCTTGTATATGGTCTTATTAATGGTAAAGTAGTATTATCTAATTCGTCAGTTGAAGTATATTCTATAACTCCATATGAACTTGTAGGAACACCATTAAGGTAATCTATATAACCTCTCATTTGTGTAATGTCTTTATAATATAAATTGTTTATATTATGATATGTAGGAACCTTATAAAAAACACTTGCAGATATAGTTTTAGACGCCGCAGCATCAGTATTAAAATCATAAAGATTTGAATCATTACCTCTTGTAATTGGTATAACGTAAAGTCCGCTACCACTATCTGCTTCTGTAAACGTAAAAGTTTTATGAGTCTTAAACGATGATATTAAAACATTATCGGGTTCAATGTTTTTATAAATAGACATATATGAACCCCGTTAGAAATCTAGTTTTACTTTTATTAAGGCTTCCCTAGATTTTGATTTTAAGATTGGTTTACTTAATTTTGCTATTGCTAATAGTTCATTAGTTTCACTATACAATCCTACCGTTGTTATATAAGTTTTTGGGTCTGAACGTAATCCTGGTATTATTAATCGAGTACCTGCTGCAGACTGTGTATAATATGTTTCATTAGTTGATCTATTAAATTGACCTGCTGTGGCTCTAACAAAGTAATGTCGT